>Ga0181529_10000106_pt1 | contig 108941 bp, 63 predicted proteins | sample PEATcosm2014_Bin_36_FD_119763 | JGI IMG/M metagenome (GOLD analysis project Ga0181529, IMG submission 119763) | Peatland microbial communities from MTU Mesocosm Facility, Houghton, MI, USA - PEATcosm2014_Bin10_30_metaG | ecosystem: Environmental > Terrestrial > Soil > Wetlands > Peat | place...
CAGGCTAAAAGTCGTACGATTGCACAATCAAGACCAGAAATGAGTTTTTCAGTAGCCTGTGAAGTCGTGCCCTTTCAAAACGGCGAGTCCTTCCGGGGCTAAAGCCCGCATTGATTCTATTGGCATTATGCGGGGGTTGAAACCCCCGCCTCCCTCCGAAATGAGTTCTTCGGCAGCCTGTGCTATCCCATTCCGAGGCGTTTCATCGCGACCCTGGGCAGCGCCGATCCGGCCTTTTCCAGCACCCACTTGGTGATCAGCAGCCACAGCGCCGACCCGGCCACCAGCACTGCCAGGTCAATCCAGCGCATCCGGCCTGGCATCGCCCTCAGGAGCACGCCGCCCAGCCACCAGAAGAGCAGCCCAACCCCGGTGCCGCTCACCATTGCGGCCAGCAGGCAGCGCCCCATCTCCGCGTAGTCCAGGCTGGCCAGCGAAACCATGTGCCGCCAGTGCAGCAGCACGGCAATCACCACAGTCTGCAACGCAATCCCCACGTTGGAGGCCATCGCCAGCCCCATCGCGCCCTGCCAGTTAAAGAAGAAGTAGTAAACGGGCAGAGAAACCAGCGTGACCGCCGTTCCCGCCACCATGGGGATGAACGTCTCGCCCGCGGCATAAAAGGCGCGTGAATAAATCGCCTGCGCCGACCACAGAAACAGCGAGATGGAGAAGACTGCGAAGTAAGTGGCGCACTCCCGCGCATCGTGCAGGGAAAAACGTCCGCCGCTGAAGATCAGCTCCACCAGCGGCATCCCCAGCGCGATCATGCCCGAAGCCACCAGCAACCCCAGCGAGGCGACACGGGAAACCGAGTCCGCCACGCCGATGGCGAATTCATAGCGCCGCTGCTTGCTCCACAGGCTGGCGAAGAATGGCATGGAGGCCGCGCCAGCCGCCTGGGCCAGCATGGCCATGGGCGCGGTGAAGAGCTGCTTGGCATAGGTCATCAGGGTGATGGCGCCGTTGGTTCTGGAGGCAAAGTACGCGATGATCCAGTTGTCGGCGGTCACCAACGAAACGCCCAGCATCAGCGGAACGGAGAGCCGCACCCACTCGCGCAGCCCCTCGTCGTGCCAATCGAAAATCGGCCGGTAATGCGCGCCCGCCCGCCGGGCGTAAATCGCGTTCAGCAGAAACGGCCCCAGAAACGCCCCGGCCAGCGTGCCGATAGCCAGCGAAGAAACGCCCAGCCGGTGTACCAGCAGCACGCCGCCCACAATGGTGCCCACGTTGTAGATCAAGGGGGTCACGGCCTGCACGCTGAACTGCTTGCGCACCAGCAGCACCGCGCCAAAGACTCCGCCGGTAAAGAAGAACAACTGCGCAGGCAGCAGAATGCGCGTCAGTTTCACGCAGACCGCCGCTTTTGGCGCGTCGAAGCCAGGGAACATCCAGTGGACGTACAACGGGGCAAGAACTTCGGCCAGCAGAATGGCCCCGCCCAGCACCAGGTACATGGTGGAGAGAATCACCGAGAGTGAACGCTGCCCCTCCTCTTCGCGCCCGGTTTCGCGATAGCGCGTGAGGATGGTGACAAAGGTGATGGAGGCCGCGCCGCCCACCAGGAAATACGAAATCATGTCCGGCAGCACAAACGCGGCGTTGAAAGCATCAGCTTCCATGCCCCGGCCGAAGAGCCAGGCAATGTATTTAATCCGCACCAGGCCAATGATGCGCGACAGAAAGGTGGAGGCCATCAGCACGAGGGTCGCCGTGAAAGCCGTGTGCGCGTGCGAGGGGCGCAGCAAACCTGCGGCGCGCGCCCATTTGGACCGCGACGGCTTAGAGGATTCGGTTGAGGGCCATTCTGCCACTGGACTCGATTTTAACGGTGTGAGGCGAAAGACGGTAAAAAGACAGTGCGGGATAGCCGTTATGAGTACCTCACTGCGCAGGGGCAGCGCCGGAGAGCCAAATCGGGACGAATGTGGCGCACTCCCCTTTTCATGGACCGAAACGCGACACTCCGCGCCCTGAACCGGCGCTTTGTGCACGGAATCTGTACTTATCTGAAAACTCCAAGGTAACCTCACGCGCTTGGGCTTCTCTTCCGATAAGAGATATACGGCACCTATGCGGCAGGCTTCATCAGAGACCGTTCAATGGTAGTAACCGCGACTCGATAAGGGACAGAGAATGCCAGCCTCAGGCAGTTTATGCAGCAAGCCGGCAAACAGAGGTTGGCTGTCACCAGCAAGAGTCAGGCTGTCGCAAGCGCCACGGGGCCAGGAGTCAAGATGTCACAAGTAGTCTTTGAGATTGGGGGAGTTGATCGGCAGCAGGAGGATTCGCGGCTGGCTGCGCTGATTTCTGCCGAGATTCTCGATACTCCGCCCGAGCCCGCTTACGATGCCATTACGCGTCTGGCGGCTCAGTACTTCCATGCCGATGCGGCCAGACTCGGCTTTGCCGACGAGAGCCGCGTGTGGATAAAATCCTGCTGGGGAATCAAGGTTCTCGAGCTGCCGCGCAAGGACTCCATCTTCGAACTGGTGCTTGCGAAAGATGGCCCGGTGGTCGTTTCGAACATCTCCACGCATCCTCACCGCGAACGGCTATCGACGCGCCTCAGAAACCACCACGAGGCTTCATTTGCCAGCGTTCCGGTGCGCTCCTTTGACGGAAGGATCCTGGGAGTTTTGACCATCTTCAGCAAAAATCCCAGCGAGGAGATGCAGCCGGAAGCAATTCGCACACTGGAGAGCCTGGCCGATATGGTCTCCAGCCAATTGGAGCTGCGTAGACTGCGCAAGACCCTCAACAAGAACGGGCGTGGGCTGCGGCGCACCCGCGCGGCCGCGACCACCAACCAGGGCTGGCCGAGCAAGGCCGACCTGCACCAAGCCCTGGACAGGGGCCAGTTCGTGCTCTATTACCAGCCGGAGATCGACCTGGCCACGCGCAGGATTGTCGGCCTTGAAGCCCTCATCCGCTGGGACCACCCCGAGCGCGGACTCATCCCGCCGATGGACTTTATTCCGCTGGCCGAAGAATGCGGGCTGATCCTGCCCATCGGCGACTGGGGGCTCGCCGAGGTCTGCGGTCAGATTCAAAGGTGGTGCAAGGAGGACAGCCGCCACGTTTCCCTGCGGGTTGGCGTCAACCTCTCCGCGCGCCAGTTCTCACGCGAAGGGCTGGCCGACCACGTAGAGGCTCTCCTGGTCCAATCCGGCATCTCCAGCCACCAGCTCGGCCTGGAGATGACCGAGTCCAGCATCATCTCCAATATGCGCATCGCCCTGGAAGTTCTCGGCGGCCTGCGCAGGCTGGGCGTCTCCCTGCTGATGGACGACTTCGGCACCGGCTACAGCTCCCTCAGTTACCTGCATTCGTTTCCCTTCGACGTACTGAAGATCGACCGCTCTTTCGTGTGCCGCATGACCGAAGGCGATCAGCCGCTGCAGATCGTGCGCACCATTATCGAACTGGCCCGCGTACTGGGCATGGACGTGGTGGCCGAGGGGATTGAAACCCGCGAGCAATATCACCTGTTGCGCGAGATGAACTGCCGCTACGGCCAGGGCTATCTCTTCGCCCGCCCCATGACGGCCGAAGCTGTCACCCAACTGCTGAGGCTCCCCGGTCGCGTACTCCCCGAGCCCGAGGATGCCGAACTGGCTTGCGCATGACACTGTCGGATCTCCGCACTGTTTCCGGGGGCTGGAATTCTCCGTGCATCGGAGTGTTTCTGGTGATTTCATTTCAGGACAGGCGACAGGCTCGTTCTTTTCTGGAATCTGCCCAGCTTTTAAATGGGAAATTCCTCACGCTTGCCGCCCGGCCTCACGGTATGCTCCATGCCATGCAGCAACCAACCGCATCCGCGCCTGCCCCCACTTCTCCCAGCTTTGCGGCTCTGCTGGCCACGCTTGCCGCGCCCGCGCAAAATTCCCAGGCCCCCGGCGACGAGTCTTTGCAGCAGGGGTGGAAACCCGCGCCCACCTGGAACGATGACGATCTTGCCGACGACGTGGCAACTCTCAGCTACGAAAGCGCTCTGAAGGCCCACGCGCGCTATCACCCGACAGATCAGTCACTTACCCAGGCCGCCGATCCGCAGCCATTCTGCTTCGAGGAGGCACCTTCGGCTCTCTCAGTGGCAGCCCCGCAATCTGCGCCTCGTGTCACCGCGAATCTGGCTCCCGAATCCAACCGCCTCTCGTCCGCGCCCTTCGAGCGGGACCTGAAGGATGCCAGCATCACCATCCGCATGAGCAAGGCGGAGTGCGCGCAACTGCACAAGCGGGCAGCCGAGGCCGGGCTCACCGTCTCGGCGTATTTGCGTTCCTGCACCTTTGAGGTTGAGTCCCTGCGGGCGATGGTCAAGGACACGCTGCTCCAGTTGCGCTCGGAGACAACCCAAACAAAGCCCGCCAACTCCGCGACGCCCCGCCGCTCCCTGCTGGGCAGACTAACCCGCAAGCTGGCCGGCCTTTTTCCCGCCTGGCACGGCAACCAGCGCTTGACCCGCGCCTGACGACTCGCCCAGCTACAGGGCCGCTAAAGAACTCCTTTGCACCCGAAATTCCTCCGCTTCGGAAGCGTGCGGCTATCGCCCGCCCCCTGATGAGCAAGGGCGGTGCATTTACAATGACTCATGTGCAGCCCCAACAGTCTTCGCCTATCATTCTCGCCGAAAATCTGACCAAGGTTTACGCGGCGGGCCGAATCCAGGTCACCGCCGTGCGCGGGGTCTCACTTGCCGTGGAGCCAGGGGAATTTGTCGCCATTGTTGGCCCCTCGGGTTCGGGCAAGTCGACGCTTTTTTACTTGCTGGGCGGGCTGACGCAAGCCACCCAGGGTCGCGTGGTGATTGACGGGGTGGATTTTGCCTCGCTCAGCGACGCCGAGCGCACCCGGCTGCGCAAGCACCGCATCGGATTTGTCTTCCAGAAATTCAACCTGCTGCCCACTCTTTCGGCCATGGGCAATATTGAGATTGCGTATACGGTGAGCGGCCGCAAGGAGCCGCTGGACCGGGCTTATCTGGACCACCTGAGCGATCTGTTGTCGATCCGGGGACGGCTCGAGCACCGGCCCAGCGAGCTGAGCGGCGGCGAGCAACAGCGCGTAGCCATTGCGCGGGCGCTGATTACCCGGCCGGCCATTGTGTTGGCCGACGAGCCCACTGGCAACCTGGACACCAAAAGTTCGGACGCGGTGCTGCGGATGTTGCGGCGCTCCAACCGGGAGCTGGGCCAGACCACGTTGATGATTACCCACAACCCCGAGGCGGCTTCGATTGCCGGGCGGATTCTGCATATGCGCGACGGAGAGATTGTGCACGAGGAGAAAGGTTCGAGGTCGGATGAGGCCCTGTAGGCTTCAGGCGCGGCACTGTTTTCCGCAGCTCCGGCGCCGACCACAGTTTGACCTCATTTAGGTCCCCAAGTATACTCAAACTTGCAACAAGCGGGAGTAGCTCAGTGGTAGAGCATCGCCTTGCCAAGGCGAGGGTCGCGAGTTCAAATCTCGTCTCCCGCTCCATTCCGCCCTCCGGCGCCAGCCGGGTTGGCTACGGTGGTATGGAGCGAATCAAATTTCAGGGCAGCCCTGCCAAGGCGCGGTACCCAAGTGGTAAGGGAGAGGTCTGCAAAACCTTTATGCGCCGGTTCGATCCCGGCCCGCGCCTCCAATCCTTTCAATAACTTAGATTCGATACCCACCAGCGGCCAAAAGCCCAGTGTAGCGGGAATTGTAGCGGGTCGCCGTCTTTTCTTACTGAATCGTCCGTTCCGCCGCACCCTGCTCTGGCAATAGAGCTTCCATCTGCTTTGTCGCATTGAATTGCTCCAGACGCTCCACAGACCGCGCCTGATGCTCTTGGGTGGGGTGGGCATACCGCAGGACCATCTGAATCTTGGAGTGGCCCAAGAGCGCCGCCAACGTCACTAGGTCAATGCCTGCCTCTGCCGCCCGCGTCGCCCATGTGTGGCGAAGATCATATAGACGGAACCGAGTCACCTTACTGTCCCTCACCGCTCGGTCATGGGCATTATTCACCTTGGGCACGGGTCGCGTCGGGTCCGTCTCACACGGGAAGAGGAAAGGCGTTTCCAGGCCTTCCATACGCCGGGCCAGGACGCTCTTAGCCGCCGAGTTCAATGGAACCCACCGCCGTGCCGCTTTCGTCTTCCCGTGAGGATTGAAGAGGAGCCCGCTCGCCAGATTCACGTTCTCGGGCTGAATCCGGTAAACCTCTTCGGGGCGCATCCCGGTTTCCAGCATGATGGTAGCAACGTCCCGAAGTATCGGCGTTGCCGCGGCCAGATACCGCGCCTGTTCATCGAAGCTGAGAACTCGCGTCTGCTCGTTGTCTTCATGGAAAGCCTTGACTCCATTTTTACAAACTGGATTTTTCAGTAACAGGTCCGCCTTGATCGCATGGTTGAACATAGCTCGAAGACACGCCAATTCCTGGTTCACCGTTGCGGGCTTGATAAGCCGCTTTGTCCGCTGGCCCTTGGAAACTGAGCGGGCCGCCTTGAACTGCTCGACAGCGTCTTGAGTGATCTTGTCCAGCGGTTGGTCCCCGAAACACCGCAACAAGGCCGCGCTGCTCACCAAATAGCGCCGGTGTGTTGCTGGATGCTGCTTATGCTCCTGCTCTGACCACGCCAGGAACGCTCGCATGTGGCCGCCCTTTCCCACAAGATCAGCGATGACCCAATGCTCCTCGCGCTGCTGGATGTCTTCAACGCGCAAAGCAGTGAGTTCCGCGCGGCGCAGTCCACAGCCCAGAAGAATTGCCAGTGTGGCATAGTCCCGCTTGCCTCGGAGGCTCGCTCTGTCCGCCGTCAACAGGAGGCGCTTGCCCTGTTCCGCAGTGAGCCAATTGCCGACAGGCGCGCCCAAGCGCCTGGCACCCTTCACCCGGCGAATACCGGCGGCTCGGTCCACACTGAGGAGGCCACAATCGGCAGCCTCGTAAGCCAATCTCCGGACTGCCGCTAACCGCAGGTTGATAGTGGTTGACGCGTAGTGCTGCTGTTCCAGTGAAATGCGGTACCTGGTGACCACAGTCTTGTTGAAAGCAAGTCTGGGCTCCGAGCAGTACCACTCGATGAATTCTCTGATTGCATGGTCGTACGTTCGTTGTGAGCTTCGAGATGTCAGACTGTTCAATACGGCTGACTTCGATTGCTCAAGGTCCGGAAGCTTCAAAACATGCTTGGGTATCCGCTTGCACTTTCCCTTGCTCTTTGCCATCGGAACGGCCTCCATTCGCCGTGGCAAAAGTATGGATCTTGATCGCAATCTCAGTCTGTTGCATCCTGGCCCGTCTACCGGTACCTATCCTCCCGGCGGCGTCAATGTGGCACTGATTGGATTATCGGCGCGACAATTCACGAGTTAGCCAGGCTTTGGCGAGTTTCCAGTCTCGTTTGACGCTGGGAACGGAAATGTTCAACGCTTCAGCGGTGTCTTCCACGCTCAACCCTGCGAAGAAACGCAATTCGATTACCCGGGCTTTGCGCGCGTCCATGTCCTCCAGTGCTTTCAGGGCGTCGTCAAGCGCGATCAGGTCCTCGCTGCTCTGCGGGGAGGCATCCATCGACTCATCGAGGTAGACGTGCTCGAAGCGTCCGCCGCGCTTGTTCGCCAAGTGCGCCCGCGCGGAATCCACAAGAATGCGGCGCATGACCTGCGCCGAGACGGCAAAGAAGTGCGTGCGATCCTCCCAACGCACCCCATGGACATCCACAAGGCGAAGATAGGCTTCGTTGACCAGCGCGCTTGTCTGGAGCGTTTGTCCAGGAGGCTGCCGGCGCACGTAGCGATGCGCGATGCCGTGCAGTTCGGCGTAAACGAGCGGCGTGAGTTGATCAAGCGCCGTTCGGTCGCCGTCGCCCCAAGCGCGCAGCAGCCGCGAGATTTCCACTGAAGAGGCTGGCACGGTATACTCGGAGCAAATTATACCTTAGGCTGATTATTTAGATTTGCGGTGGTGTCGTCCACACGGAGCACGCCATGCGCCCGGATCGCTGGATGCAGGTCGAACAGCTATACCACTCCGCACTCGAGCGGGAGGAGTCTGCGCGGGACGCATTCCTCCGCGAGGCCTGCCGGGAAGACGAAAAACTGCGCTGCGAGGTCCAATCACTGCTGGATCAGACCGAAAGCGGTTTGCTAAGTCATCCGTTGCAGTTGGGCCCGTATCAGATTGTCGGCGTTATCGGCGCCGGCGGGATGGGCACCGTGTACCAGGCGCTCGATACGCGGCTCAACCGCATGGTCGCGATCAAACTCTCCGACGCGCGGTTCAGCAATCGGTTTGAGCGTGAAGCGCGCGCCGTGGCGTCGCTCAATCATCCTCACATCTGCACGCTGTACGACGTGGGGCCGAACTACCTGGTGATGGAATATGTGGAGGGCGAGCCTCTCGAGGGCCCCATGCCCGTAGCCCAGGCGCTTCAGCTGGCGATCCAGATGGCGGATGCGCTTTCGACGGCGCATTCGAAGGGAATCATCCATCGCGATCTCAAGCCGGGCAACGTGCTGGTAACGAAATCGGGGGTCAAGATCCTGGATTTCGGCCTGGCCAAGATGGGGGAGCCCGCGCCGGAGGAGGAAACCACCGGAACGCTCCCGCCGCGGACCGAAGAAGGCACGATCATCGGCACGGCCGCCTACATGTCGCCGGAGCAGGCGCAGGGCAAGCCGGTGGATGCGCGCAGCGACATCTTCAGCTTCGGCGTGGTGCTCTATGAAATGCTGACGGGCAGGCGGGCTTTTCGGGGCGATACGAGGCTATCGATCCTGTCGAAGATCGTGAATGAGGAGCCGGAGCCGGTCAGTTCCGTTCGCAAAGGGATTCCGCCGGAGTTGGGAAGGATCATCGCGCGCTGCCTGCGCAAAGACCCGGACCGCCGCTTCCAGCACATGGACGACCTGGAGGTTGCGCTGGAGGAGGTCAAGGAGGAATCGGGTTCCGGGCGCCTGGAGCCCATCCCGGTGCCGGGGCGGAAACCGGGATGGTGGTGGCCGTGGGCTGCTGGTGCGGCGGTTGTGTCGCTGGCAATCGGCCTGATTTGGCTGCGGTGGCCGCGCGAAGAAGCAGCGCCCGAGAATGTTACGCCGGTTCCCTTGATCTCCACCGGCAATTCATGCTGCCCCACCTTTTCCCCCGATGGAACGAAGGTGGCTTTTAGTTGGACTGGGGAACAAGATGCCAACGCGGAAGCGGCGGCGGGAAAGGCGCACTGGGAAATCTACGTGAAGCAGATCGGTGCCCCCGGCAACCCCACCAGGCTGACCACGACTCCTACGGGGATCCGCTTTGGAGCTATCGACTCCGCATGGTCCCCGGACGACCGCTGGATCGCCTATCGGCGCAGTCGGGCTGACGAAGGGTCTGACCTCGTGGTCATCCCGCCCCTAGGCGGCCCGGAGCGCACGGTAGCTGACCTGTCGGGGACCGTCGAGGTCTCGGCGTGGACGCCGGACGGCAAATGGCTTGCGTTTCCTCAGAAGGACTCGCCAATTACCTCCAGCATCTGGGCGATAGCTATTGACACGGGCGAGCGCCGCCGCCTGACGACATTCACGACAAATGCCGGCGGATCAGGGTTCAGTACAGGCGTATACGACCGTATTCTCGGTGATAGTGCGCCTTCCTTCTCGCTGGATGGCCGCAGCGTTGCGTTCTGGCGGCAGGTGAGCGACTCCGTGTTCCAACTCTGTGTTCAGTCCCTGACCAGGGATCTGCGGCCCGACGGTGAGGCGAAGATCGTTGCGAATCGCATACATGGAGAACCCGATGGTGGCCCCGTCTGGACGCCCAACGGCCGGGAACTCGTATACTCGGCCGGTTACCCTAACTTTCTCTGGCGGGTCGCGGCTTCCGGATGGCAAGCTCCGCGAAAGCTGCCGTATCCAGCCGCTACGCTCCAGCCCGCGATCGCAAGCAGCCGGTTGGTGTACCCGTGGTATATCAACAATACCAACCTATGGCGTCTGGATATCCGTACGGGAGTGCGGAAACCCCTTATAAGCTCTGCCTCTTCAGTATGGGGTAAGAATATTCACCCGCAGTTCTCGCCTGACGGCCGCAAGATAGCTTTCGACTCCGATCGGACCGGCGACAGAGAAGTCTGGACCTGCGATGCAGACGGCGAGAACTGTCAGCAGCTCACAAAGTTCGGCGGGCCCATCGGCGGAAATCCGCGCTGGTCCCCCGATAGCCATTGGATCGCCCTGGATTCCCGGGCATCGGGTAATCCCGAGATTTACGTGATAGCGGCGGACGGGGGCGCGCCGCGCCGCCTGACCACGAGCCCCTATAACAACATGGTTCCGAGTTGGTCCCGCGACGGCCGGTGGATCTACTTCACTTCCGACCGAAGCGGACGGTACGAAATCTGGAAGATGCCCAGAGACGGCGGCGAAGCGATCCAGGTGACGCATGCGGGCGGTTTTGTGACCTTCGAGTCGCCGGATGGCAAGTATCTCTACTACACAAAATTCAATCAGGAGGAAACAACGCCACTTTTCAAAATGCCGGCCGGTGGTGGAGAGGAGGTTGTGGTCGTTCCCGCGGTCGGGTCCTGGGAATTCCTTTGCGTGACTTCGAAGGGCGTCTACTTCGTTCCTGAGGAGCATGGTGCAAGAACCATTCGGTTTCTCGACGCTGCGAGCGGCAAAGTGCGCACGCTGGCAACGCCGGACCAGCCCCTGGAAGCCGGGTTGGCCGTCTCGCCGGACGATGCCTTCGTGGTATGGTCGCAAAGGGACCGTGAGACGTACAACCTGATGCTGGTGGAGGGCTTCCGATGAGCGACTGACCGGCTCGCTGCGGCTGTGTGCGCCGCAGCGAGTCATGCAGGAAGCGGTCACTTCCACTCGAAGCCGTGCCAGACATAGTCGCTGTCCTCGTAGAAGCCAGAGGCTATTTGACCAACGAGGAACATGGGGACAGTACCCTGATGGAACTGATCCCCTCCCGCGGGATCGTCAAAGTAAGTGAACTTGCCATTGGCAGACCGCAGGAAGCCATGATGGACACCGTTGGCATCGTTGTAGAACCCAACCACCGCGCCTTCGTCGTTGATGGCCTGTGGAATGGAGTGGGCGCCCGCTGGCGCACGTGGCGCGTCAAACACCGTCATTTTGCCGTCTGCGGTGCGCACCAGGCCGTGGTAGATGCCATTGGCATCCTGGAACGTGCCGGTGGTTGTTCCGGTCGCGTTGATGGCATAAATGTTGGTACCCTCTCCCGACCAGGCGGTCAGGTCCTGGTTCTGGTCAGCGTCCACGTACGCGAACTCTTCGAATTTGCCGTCGGGTCTGCGCACAAAACCGTTAGACAGGCCGCTGTTGTCAAAATAACCCCCGGTGACGGCTCCTGCCGTGTTGATGCACTCGGCCTGTTCGGTCCAGGTAGTGCCAATCCCATCCGGCGCGTCGAACGGGGTAGTGGCACCGTCACGAGTGCGCACAAAGCCGTGTGACCCATTCTGCGCGTCAACGTAGTATCCCGCGATCACGCCTTCCAGGTTCATGTTGGTGGAAAACGTCCCCGCGCCAGCTTGTGTGCCCGCGCCCGGAACAGAAAATGAGGTGAAGGAACCTTGGGGAGCGCGCACGAATCCGTAGGCAACTCCGTTCGCGTCGACATAATATCCCGTCACTGTTCCAATTGCATCGATGGCGGTACCGAAGGTTCCTGGGGCGTTGTAGTTGATCCAGGAATCCGGAGGCGAAAGAGGATCATCCGAATCGGGAAGACTGTGAGGAACGCATCGTGTTGTCTGGCCAGCGGCGCACTGTGGGCCGTCGAACGGAGTGAGTTTGCCGTCAGGCGTCCGCACGTAGGCGTACACAATATTGTCGTATCCAACGTAGAACCCGGTGGCCACTCCCGCTGGGTTCATAGCGATGACCTCGGTGCCATAACCGCTGCTGCCGCCCGCGAGCCGGGCATCGATGGTGGTGAAAGTCGGCTGATGTTGCGCAAGGGCCGGAACGCCCAGAATCAAAATCAGCGCGCAGACGGCTGGGAGGATCGTCCTCCAAGCCTTGCAATCTCGTGTGGTCATATCGCTCCTTTCGGAAGGCTGCCAGGCACGGAATTACCCGGACGGTTTCTGTGTACTGCCGCCAGCTCTGAAGAATGGAGGTTAGCGCCGCCATTCCTGGCAGGCTGCGGCATTCACCGAGGCCTCCCTTACAGGGCTAACCGGAAAATCGAGCCAGAAAGGATAATTGGTTCGAGAATTTATTTCCGCCCGCGAGAGTGGAATCGCGATCCGTGTTGGTGCAAGCCCTGTACATCCCCAAGCTCGGGCTGGAAAGTTCCCGAAGCTACGAACCTTGATCGGCGATGCAGCGTTGGCTCACGCTTGAAGCGCAATTCAAATGCCCGGCCTTTCGAAGTCGGAATTTCGTATATCTGTCGAAAGTCGGTCCGAAGGAGACGCGCGGTGGACAGATCGGAACGTGCGGTTGGCTTTCCGGAAGCTTCGACAGATTCTCCCATACTTTGCGCGCGTTGCGACTCGCGTGCTCACTTTAGTCCTCATATGTCGCCAAGTGTCCGCCTTGGGGGTTCGTTAAGCGCCTCGATGAGCAACCGCAGTTGCTCGGCAGTGAGGAGTTCCTTCATGGGCCGGACTGGCTCAGGAGGAAGTTCGGCTTCGTGAACAGGGTTGTGCTTACGCAGCGCAAAGCCACAAGCACTCTGCCTACGGTAAGTTCTTCAGAATCCTAGGTTTTCCGCAGGTCTTCGGCGACCAGGGCGAACTCGTCTAGCGCTGCTTGCAGGTCTTCGACGATCTCGGCGGCGATTACATCGCCGCCATCCGGCGAGACCGCCAGCATGGCCAGAGCCTGCGCCAGATCGCCAAAGGCCATCGCATCTCAACAGCCACCGTACAACGCGTGCTGCGCGAGCACGCCCCTGCCGCCCAGGATCAAGCTGCGTGACAAAGGGGTCTGAAAACCAGTCCGACAAACCCAACAAAAAACGGCCGGATCTTTCCGATCCGGCCGTGTCATAAGGTATACGTTTAGTAACACTGGAAGCGCCGGGAGTACAGGGCTGTGGAGACAGAAGACTTTCAAACAGTCCTGATCGCGAGCAACTGAGATCGCCTTGATCTATTTGTGGAACAAACCACCATTTACTTTGGTCCTATTGAGGTGGAGAAATCCTGCGGGCTTCGACCTCGTCCACCAGAACGCGGTTATGGATGAAATTCATATTGTTGTCCTTCTTTTCCATACGCAATTCAATCGTATGCTTGCCTGTTTTGAAGAGGTGCTGAAGGCGATTGCTTAACGCCCAATCATCCCATTGCCCTAAACCTCGCTGAGGCATCACAATGACGCCGCTGAATTGCTGATCAATATAGAGGCTTCTTAGACCGCATTGATTGTCGGTTGTTATAGGTCCGCTGCCATTGGCATAATGAATCTGCAACTCATAGATTCCGCCCTCTGCTACGGTAATCGTCGTCGGTGCCTCCACTGGAGTTTCGCGCATTAACTCCACAGGGCGATGATCCTTATCAAACCAAGCAGAAAGAACAGTTTCACGTGATGCATCGACGATAGGCGCACTCATAAATGAAGCTGTGCCATTTTCGGCAATCGCCTCAACCTGATATTCAGGAGCACTCTTTGCCGAATTCTTGTCGATCAAAAACTCCGTGGTCTGCATCCGTTGCAGTGGTTTGCCGTCGCGATAAACCTGATAGATAGAGGCCCCTGGCACAGCTATCCAAACAAGCTTATTCTGCTCGATCCGCACCTGCGGAGTATCGGGTGCTGTGACGTACTTACTTTGATGCGGAGTGATTGCGCGATCATCCGTGCCCGCAAGTACGAGATTCACATGGTGGTGGCCGCGCAGGATTGCCGGAATGATGCCGTTAAACGGCTTTCCGTCCAGTGTTTGCGTGCGAATCCGCGAGCCGCTTCCACTTACGTTTATCGACAAGGTTGCCTGTCGAAAGCGAAGATCATCCAGTTGATAACTTCCGGCAAAGTCAGTAGGGATAAAGGGTGCAAGATGGATGCCGTCGGCCTGGAAGCTCATACCGAAGAGAATGCGATAGACCATGGCGAGATTGCCGGCGATGCTCCAAAGTTGGCGATCTGAGTTGATTTCAGTTCCCGAGGGGCTTCCCAAACTGGCGACGAGATTTTCCTTGTTGGTCAAAAAGAAGGATGTGTGTCGCAGGAGAACGCTGAGGCCGTCGGCCACGACTGCATCTGCGTGGTTTCTGGCTGCGGCGAGATTCCAGAATGCCTGCACGAAAGGCCAGACAGAATCGTTGTGATAAGGTGGAATACCGGGCGTTTGCGGATAGACCGTTGGGATGCCGTAGTCGAGCAGCGGAAGATTCTTCAGCATATCTTTTTGCTGCGCTGGCGTCGCAATCTCAAAGAGCATGGCGAGAGATTCGCCTAGAGCGTCCATGCGTGGAGAAAGCACGGGGTGGGCTCTGCCATAGAGATATTCGCCATAGTATCCCTTGTCTTGCATCCACAAGAGCTGATTCATGGAGCGTTTAATGCGCCGGGCGCGGCGACTGTAGGCGGAACCGTCTTCGCCCAGAGCGCGCGCCATTTGGGCGAGGATGCGGTATGTCTGATAGTGAACAGCATTGTTACCGAGCGATTGCGACGAGTAGATATCGACGGCATTCATCCAGCGCGGATAGGTTTGTTCGCGCCAATCCATAAAACTCGATTCGCCGTACGCCAGTCCATTTGCCGCAGACAACACCGAAGGTTCGTCGTGGATCGTGGAGTTTTTAATAATGTGATAACTTTGCTGCAGCCAGGCGCGTTCCCCGGTGACCTGATAAATCTCCCAGGCGGCAAGAGCCCATACCATGCGGTCTGAAGAGACAGGCCACGAACCTCCAGTGCCGGTATCTTGAACAATCTCTCCGTGGCTAACCTTGGCCATCAGGCTGTTCTTCGTCAGCTCTGGCGCGATAATAGCCAATGAAAGAATTGTGCTATAGCTGACATCACGCGTCCATACGCCATTCCACTTGGCTCCGGCCATCAGAGTCTGATCGGGGCGGATGTCCTTCGCCAGTTCTTCGAGCGACAGGTTATACACGCTGTCCAGAATCGGCAACGAAGAGTGCAGGGACGGGTATGCGTGAAGATCGCTAGTCAACTTCCATGTTATAGGTGCTGCAGCATCGCGGCCATAGGTGGAGCTTAGCTCCACGTTCGAGAGTGCGCGGGCCTCATAGCCGCCTTCAACCACGCGATCGCGGTAAAGGATAAAGCGTTGGGTTTGATGAATAGGTTGCTCTGCCAAAGCCGTCGCAGCGACAAAGGCAAAAAAGATGATCCGTAAATGAATCCGCACGCCTGATCCCCTTATTGATGATTGTTTGGACTGAGTATGACCATGGACCACACACGAAGTTCGGGCAGAACAACCTCCCAGGTGTTGGTGCCGGTTTTGCGCAGCGGCAACTTATGCCATGCGCCGTGATCCACATCGGGCGATGCCCAGCCTGCGCTGGCAAGTTCAGGCGCAGTTACGCGAATTCGCAGTTGATGAAAGCTTGGGGGAATGGCGATGTTGCCCTCATCGTTTCTCCAACTGGGATCTTTAACCGAGGTGAGATTGATGAGATGCAAGATGATGTCGGCATCGTTTTTGCGCGCGATGGTCCAGATGGAGCCCGGATCGGCGTTGGCGCTGGCGCGTGCTTGATCGATCTCTACCGGAGTATCTGCAGGCTCGGCCTTATCGCGCAGGTTGTTTTCGTAAGCAACGAGGAAGTCGTAGTAGTCACTCAGAGTAACTCGGTCTTGCGGCGTGAGGGTAAGGACTTGGTCGCCGGGAAAGTAAGGACGTGAGAGCATGCGATCACCATCGCCTAACTCGATGTGCGATGCGCCGGAGGCAAAGATTGCGGCGTCGGCGATGAGCAGGCCTGGCAGGTTGAAGGCAGCATGCTTACCTTCGAGAGTGAGCTTTTCTGCCATGCCGTTCTGCATATAGGCGGCAAAGACGATGGCCTTGTTCGGGTTAACCCTATGGATAGAGTCGGCCGACTGCAAAATCTTGCGATAGGTGGGATGATCGGGCATCCAGAGCTCGCTATAGACAAACTCAGCAGCAGAGTTGGCCATGCCCTCCTGACCTGCTCCTGAGACAGTGTTGAGCACAACGGGGCGCTGCAGCGTCTGGTGCGCAGCATTGACGAAGTCAGGAAAGCCCGCAGCAAAGTCGATCTTTTTCCCTTCGTAGTTCCAGGCCTCGGTGTCGCCAAAACTGTCGATGTGCCAACCGTCGAAGGGGAGCACGGCAAAGAGCCGGTTCATCTGCGCAAAAATGTAGCTCTGCCATCTGGGGTCCGACTGATTCATGTAGAGCAAAGCCGGTGTGCTCCAGCCTCTCCAACTTGTGCCTGTGGGCAGAACGAGGGACTTTACGTTGGCTGCGCTTCGCTCCGTCGTAGCTGAAGGCCAAGTGGCCCAGCTCAGTTGCACGCCGCTGCCATCGGTGAAGGCGTTTTGATAGGCAGCATAACTGGCGTTATAGACCATCGTCGTCATGTGACGCTCTTTGGCCTGTGCGAGCAGCGAAAGCACAACGTCGCGGTTGATTGTGCGACCAGCGATATCGGGCCACTGCGCCGCAGCTTCGGGAGGGGCCGGCATATGGTGCTTATACTGCACGTCGTAAAACAGAAGTCCGTTGATGTGGTAGTGATTCAGTTCGCGAATCCACTCGGCGGCGGGCGTTGCGGCATCGTAGTTGGCGATATAGCCGTAGCGGGGAAACTTTGTCCAGTTGGAAGAGACGTCGAGCGCCCCAAAACCCTCAGCCAGCAGTTCGTGATGGGCCTGGCGCAACTGCGCATGAAGACGGTAGCCCTGGAAATCTTTAGTAGGCGGTTGCAATCGAAGGCTCAGTTGATTCTCGCCGGCTTGGAGCGTGAGATGCGCACTGCACTGGCGGACGACGGTCTTCCCCAATGATTCGAGAGCAACGCAGGCCTCGATATTCTTCTGCGCGGTGACGCCTTCTGCTGCAAGCGTGATGATGGCCGTTTCCTGTGGCGCGTATCGGGCCTTATCTGTTGTTACATCCAGGGCAAGAACGGCGGCGGGCTGCTGGGCCCGTGCAGCGAGAAGGAAAAAAATGAATGCCGCTGTAAAGGCAGCAGTCTGCTTGATTGCAGCGCGTGTTGACATCATGATCCTCATCAGAATGAATGACGGAATGAATCCTGGAGAGCCATGGAGGCTCTCCAGGAAGTGGAGCTAGAAGTAGAGCTTCAACGCGAACTGAATCTCGCGCGGATCGTTGACCGTACTGTAGACTTTGCCGAACGATCCCGGATCGCTGATGCTCGAGTTTGGGTTGTTAAAGTTTGCGTGGTTGAAGGCATTGAAGAACTCCGCACGGAATTCGGTGCGCATCCATTCAGTAATGGGGAAAGTTTTGAACAAGCTTAAGTCAATGTTCTTGAAGCCTGGCCCATGAACGCTGAAGGGACGGGTATTGCCGAACTGCCCGACGGTAGGATTGCTGTAGGATGCCGGGTTAATGTAGAAGCCCGTGCCTCCTGATACGTACTTGTGCGGGTCTTTGGAGGCACCCGAGAAGGGATCTCCAATGCGATTGGCGCGTGATGCGTTGTGCCCTCCGGTTTCACTCATATCGTTAGCAGTAATAGTGAAGGGATTGCCTGTTTGCAGCGTAACGATCGTGTTAACCTGCCATCCACCGAGGATGTAACCCAGACGGCTGGGCTGATTCAGCACCCATCCCCCCTTGCCAATCGGCAGGGCCCAGATTCCGTTAGCCACAAAGCGCTGACGGTTGTCCAGAGCGTTGTCACTGCGCTCGGGCGACATGTTGTAGATGTTTTGCGGTAGATAGTCACCATTGATTGGCGGGTTGAAGTCAGCTATGTTGTGGCTGAGCGTGTAGCTGAGACCGTAGGAGTAGCGCTTTGCGAAGGCATGGCGCAGCGAGAGTTCCAGAGCATTGTAGCTGGCATTGCCGGTGTGGCTGGCGTACTCCAGGAAGGAATGCTGGCTACCGCTGTTCAGGTTGCTGTAAGGGAACGTTACGATGGGATTACCCAAGCTGTCGGTTCCCCCGATTTTGCCCTGATTGAGGTTGGCGATACGGGCAAACTTATGGCTGAAGTTACCAACATAATCTGCCGAGAGAAGGGTCGACTGCGTTAGTTGGGTTTGTACGCCCAAGCTTGTCTGCTCAACATATGCGGTGCGCTGATTGGGATCTTGTGCGCGAATCTGTATATCGTAGAGCGGGGTTGAGGTGGCGTTGAGAGCGCTGATAGGAAAGCCCTTGCTCAGGTAAAATACGGGGGTCGTACTGCCCTGGCTTTGGCTCAGTGTGGTGTCAACCAAATACGGCGGATTGAAGCTCAACATCGACTCAGAGCCGTAGCGATAGTGATGCTGATAGAAGATGGCGAATCCGCCACGGACCACGATGCGCGGGGTCTGCTGATAGGCAAAGCCGACGCGCGGGGCAAAGTCGTTACCGTCCGGGCTGATCAGCGAGCGGTCCTTCCAACTGGTGGCATTGCTGCTTGCGGTAACAATGGAGCCACCATTGTTGGGCGAGAAATTCGCCATCTTGTTGTCGTGCTCAAGCAGTGGCGCGTAAAGTTCGTAACGCAGGCCCAGGTTTACCGTTAGCCGGTTGTTTACACGCCAATCATCCTGCGCGTATATGGAGTGACCGGGAGTGAAAGTGTGTGGTACGAACGGTGCGGCATAGCGCGCCAGGCTCATATCGCCCAGCAAAAAGTCGCTCAAGCCAAAATCGTTGCTGTTGGTGTAAATGCCGCTGGCCGTTAGCACGCCCTGCGGAGCCTCGATATCGAGGAACGAGTTGTTCAGACGATAATATTGATAGCCAAATTTAAGGCTGTGGCGTCCTCGCAGCCAGATCAAATTGTCGGTGACCTGGTTGACGTTCGAAACCTGCTCCTGCGGCCGCCAGCGCGATACGCCAAGGGCTTGGTAGGTGTCAATATTGATCGGTGGAAGACCAACGCTGTAGGAAGTAACCGGCATGCCGGTCAGGCCATAATCAGGCGCCTTTGAGGTTCCCAAGTTGCTGGCGCCCGGGGGCTCCTTCAGCGTATACATGCGGTTATAGCCAAAGTGCAAATCATTGAACAGGGTTGAGCTGAGTGTGTCGGACCACGACAGATTCAAAGCTTCGCCGTTGGTCATATTATCGGCGGACCAGTTGCTGGCGCCGGCCAAGCCGTTGGCGGTCCAGGGCGGATCAATCGTGGTAATGCGGGAGATGCTGAAGTGTCCAGAGATGTGGTTGCGCGCGTTCAGGTTGTGATCGATGCGAACATCGCCCGAGTAGGTGTCGTTGGGATGGGTGGCTACATATTCATAGTTGGAGCCGCCGCTGAAGCTGCCGGCTACGCCTTCGGTGAGAACGGCACTGGAAATATTGGGGTCAGGATAGAGCGTCAGCAGCTTTAATGCCGCCGAGTCAAGGCAGCTCTTCTGTATTACGTTGTTAACGATGCAGCCGGATTGCCCCGGAACCACACTACTTAGCGCGTAGGGCAACTCCATGAAGTTGTAGCTGTTCTTCATCAAGGGAGTGGGAACCGTAGCGGTCTCGGTGACGGCTTGGCGGCTATTCAGCCCCTGAAAATCGATGAAGAAGAAGGAACGATCGTGGAGAATTGGTCCGCCCAGAACTCCACCGTATTGATTCTGCGTAAAGTGGCCGCGTTTGACGCCGTCGAGATTGTTGAAGAAGGTGTTGGAATCCAGTTTGTCATTACGCAAAAAGTTCCATACGTCCCCATGAAAATGATTGGCGCCTGACTTGGTGGATACATTGATGACGCCACCAGCGGCATTGCCGAATTCCGCTGAGTAGGTGCGTACTTGCACCTTGAACTCCTCAATCGCATCCGGCGGCGGCTGAACCACCTCCATATAGTTATCCTGCTGGTTCGTTGAGGCTGAGTTGTTGTCAACGCCGTCGAGGGCAAAATAGTTTTGCATCTCGGAGTTTCCGTTGATGCTAAAGCGATCGATGGATTCGTTTGGACCGGAGTAGTATTTGTTTACTCCAGCCTCCAACATGGCAAGCGGTGCATAAGCGCGTCCGTTGAGCGGAAGATCATTGATCGTCTGGGTGCCGACGATGCCACCCATTTCCGCCGATTGGGTTTGCAATTCTGGCGCTTCGCTCGATACCGTCACGGTTTCTGACACGTTGCCCAACTGAAGACTAAAATTCAGGGCCGCCCGTGTTTGCACGTGGATTACCACATGGGAGTAGCTCTGGCTTTTCAGGCCCTTGGCCCTGGCTTCGACCGTATACAGCCCGGGAATCAAGGCCAACACCTGGTATTGGCCATCAGAGTTGGTGATTGTGCTTCCCGTCACCTGCGTTGCTTCATTCGTAATCTTGATGGCGGTTCCCGGAATTACAGCACCGCTTGCGTCCGTAACAGTGCCTACGATTGCCCCGCGATCAATTTGGGCAAGGCAAATAGTGGTCCACAGCAGGCCGCATAAAGCCGCTATGACAAAACTTCGTAATCTCACTTGGTTCCTCCTAAAGTGCAGGGGAATATGGGGGGAGAATCTCTTGGCTTTTCAGAGCGTGCCTCCCTATTTCCCTAGCCCCTTCTTTTCGTAGATGGAAATTTGAGCCGTTGACGACTCTGATCCCAAATTCTGACAAAGCATAGCCATCGCTTCAGGAACACGGCAATGCTTTGCCGCACATCTCTTAAACAAAATTGACCTCATCAGCTAAACGACTGATTATACAGTAGATAGAAAAAGTTATTTATCGCAACAATCTGTATTCTGGCCGCGCCAACAACAAAATATGAGCTGTGATACACTCGCTTACGATTATGGATACAGTCAGCGGGCGTTCTAGAAAACTCTGTTTTGGCGTTTTCCAGCTCGATCTTCAAACCGGTGATTTGACCAAACGAGGCGTCCGCATCCGCCTTCAAGGGCAGCCCCTCAGCGTGCTGATGATGCTGCTCGAGCGTCCCGGCGAAATGGTCACCAGGGATGAACTGCGGCAACATTTGTGGGGCGACGGCACCATTGTCGATTTCGACCATGGGCTTTCCACGACTATCAATAAGATTCGCGATCGTTTGGGTGATTCGGCGGAGAATCCGCGTTTCATCGAGACAATCGCCCGTCGTGGCTACCGGTTCGTGGCGCCGGTTCAGGAACTTGCGCCGGAGGAGGCTGCCTCCTCAACACCCAGCGGAGTGCAAACTCTTGCTCCAGCCGCCTCTCGGTTGAAATCTCTTGTGGGGCTTCGCCGTCACTGGATCTATGGAGTGGTAGCCGCCGGAATCATGGCTTTTCTCGCCGCCGGGCTCTACTGGGTTTGGAGCGCCCCTCGACCGCCCATGGCCATGCGCCAGATCACTTGGTCGGGCCATGTCTTTCCCGGTGACATGCCGATGGAGAGTTTCCCGGGATTGGCAACCGATGGAACACGCGTCTATTTTGATGAGGTCCATGACGGTCGCTTCGTGTTGGCGTTTTCGCTGCCCAATGACTATGAAACCCATCTGCTGGCAACGAACTCTGAAATCGCCGGGCCAACGCTGATCGAAATATCCTCAAATGGAACCCGGCTGATGGTACGTAACCATCTTGCCCCGGAGATTGAGCAGCCACTGTGGATTATTGCCACCTCTGGCAGTTCGGCGCGACGCGTTCCTGAAGTGCTGGCGCACGATGCTACCTGGATGCCGGGCGGCGATTCGATTCTGTATGCGTCGGGTGACGAGCTGTGGATCGCCGACGAACACGGCAGCAAAGCAAAGTTCGCTTCCCTCAGCGGGCGCGCATTCTGGTTGCGCTGGTCGCCAGACGGCAAGCAACTTCGCTTTACCATGATCGATCCACGCACGCGCACGCCCTTCTTATGGGAGATTGGCGCGTCCGGCGGCAAGGCCCATCCCTTGTTGCCGGGCTGGAATCCAGCGAATGGAGAGTGTTGCGGAAGCTGGGCTCCGGATGGAAAAGACTATCTTTTCCAGGCGGCACACGACGGGCAGGACAATATTTGGGCATTGCCAGAATCCGGGCTGCGTCGTTGGCTGGTTCACCGGCCCTTTCAGGTCACGAATGGGCCGTTGTCTTTTTCCTCTCCGATTATCTCGGGCGACTCCAGGCACCTGCTGTTTATTGGAACGCACAGCCGCAGCAGGCTTTTCCGCTATGATGCGCATTCGCACCAGATTCTTCCCTATCTTCCCGAACTGACCGGCGCAACCCATGTTGCTTTTACCCAAGACGGGAAAAAGGTCGCATGGATCAGCAACAATGAGGGAACTCTTTGGTCGAGCTTGCTCGATGGTTCTCAACGAATTCAGCTCACATCGGTTCCTATACAGATTTATATGATGACGTGGTCGCCAGATGGCACAAAACTGGCCTTCATGGGCAAGGAAGCGGGAACTCCCTGGAAGATTTATACGGTCTCAGAAGCAGGGGCGGGGGCAACGATGCTCTTGACTGAGAACCGGAGTGAAGCCGATCCAACTTGGTCGCCCGATGGGCGGTTTATTGCTTTTGGAAGGCCAACCGCTTATATGGCCGAGGATACGGCGGAAAAAGCCATCTCGGTCGTGGATACCAAGAGCGGCACCATTTTAGAACTGCCAGGATCAAAGGGGCTGTTCAGCCCGCGCTGGTCACCGAACGGACAATATTTGGCGGCGATTACACTCGATCAGCGCAAATTGAGAATCTGCAATATGAGCAATAAGCAGTGGACCGAAGTGCCCACAGCGAGTATCGACAATCCAGTCTGGTCGAGCGACAGCCGTTCGATTTACTATCACTCGTTTATGGAACTGGATCTGCCGATTTATAAGCTCGACGTGCAAACCCACAAGCAGGAAAAGATATTTCAGCTCGGAGATCTGCAAGTTTCCGACGCTGCCGATTATTCGTTTCAAGGCGTTTCCCCAGATGGGTCGCCGATTCTTTCGGTTCACTTGTGGTCGGCGGATGTCTATCAGATCGCCTGGAGACACCCGTAGTTACCTGCCCACTCCCTTCCACACTGGTGGATGAGTACATTAGGATCTTCGCACCAACTGAGTTTCGTCTGTGGGCAAATCGATGAACAATGACCTGCTGCACCGCAAGTGGAAGCCTCTTTTTGTTCGCCGGTCTCACCTGCCAACAAGCGCACCCGCCTTCCCTTTTCTCGGTAAACGCTGAGCACCCGCCAGCAACACCTCGCTGGCACGCTCCAGAACTGGATCACGACCGTGGAGGTAGTCCTGAATGCTGGTCTCGACGGTGATGTCGGGAACATTGCCGTTGGCTTCGATGGGGCGGTCTTTGGGGTCGCTGAGGTAGCCGTTCGATATTCGCGCGACGAGTCCGCAAGGAAGCACAGCGTAAACAGCCTGACCGGAAAGATTGCCGTGGGTAGTCGTACCGATGGTCGTCACTCGCGGCGCGGCACGCATCCCACGAGTGAACAGGTCGGCTGCACTCCCTGTCTCGTCACTCACAAGCAAAGCGACAGGCGCTGTGTATTCCCACTTTCTGGGTTCGATGTATTCTTTCTTTTTCTCGAACTGATTGTGCTTCGTCCCATTCTTGGTGTAGCTGTAGCCCACAAACGTGTCTTTGTGAAGAAAGCGTCCGATGATGTCGTCGTGATTGAAACCTCCCTGGTTGTCGCGGATGTCGAGGAAGAGGCCGCTGGTGTCGCGCAGCGTATCGAGAGCGCGGTCGAATTCCCTGGTTATGTCCTCGCGCCCGTTGAACGAGCGGATGTGAATGTACCCGAGCCCGGAAGGATAACGTCCGTAATCGACGAACTGCTGCTTCGTCAGCATGATCGAGACTTGCGGAGAGGTCGCGGAAATGAACCGGCCGCCGCGTTTGAGGGTGAGGGTCTCGGTCTGCCCCTGCGGAGAACGCAATTTGACGCTTACGGGCTCTGACGCCTTGCCTGCCAGCAACGATTGAATTGCTTTGCGTCGAAACGCACGTTCCGACGAGCAGGCTTTCAGGAAGGGCCGCAGAGACTCGATCCTTTCGGGAATTGTCATGTCATCGACGACGAGAACTTCCCAGCCGGCCTTGTCGCCCGCGACAACGAACGGACGATCCTCGAAGATGTTGATCGGCATCTCAGATACTGTGGACAGAGCGGGAGGAAGGTAGTTATTGAGCCAGGAGTGGGTGTCTTTCAGCTCATTCACGAGCTGAAACATCATGAGATAGAAGTCGTCGTCGCCGGTAATGGAATCGAGCCGTGCGAGGTACCGCCGCCCGACCTGCTGCCAGTCGATGGACTTCAACTGAAAGTCGGCGTAGGAAACGTCGATGATGCTCCAAAGAGCTTCAAAGTTTTCGCGCCGTTCTTTGGCTGAAAGATTCCTCGCGAGTACAAACTCCGGCGGCTCCTTGGCTATATACGCCGCACCCCCGCGATTGGGTTGTTGAGGTGGTTTGCGCGCTTGCATTGCTATCTGCTCGGTGCCTGCGGTGCCGGAGTCGAGATGGCGGATCCACACTAGCGGCTGTTTGATACCGTATGCGGCTATGCCCACAACACCCGGGTCGACGCCGTCCACCGCAACTGCCTTTTCGTACCAGCCGATAGCAGCGTCGCGATTCTTGGCGCGATCCTCAATGTAGCCTAGATAAATATAAGCCCAGAACAAGGAATCGGGGTCTCGCGCTCTGTCTGAGGTTTGCGCGACATCGAGCAGCAGTTTCTTCGCCGCGTCTGTGTCTTTGTGGTCACCCGTAAGAAATCGCCGCGCCTCCTGCAACCTGGCATCCGCATCCGCGGCATTGACGGCGTGCGCGCCGAAGATCAGCAAGAAGACGAAGAGCAGGATACCAAATATAGAGTTCCGCATGGCAGCAACAGTTTAATACAAAGTAGTGTTGGATAGAGGGAGAGGCACAAGGGGCGGGTGGCCCAGGTCTAGCTTTTGAAAGCAGGGAAAGTTCAGAAGTTTCAGCCAACACATATTACTCCCGATAAGTCGCCTTTTGGCCAGCTTCGTGTTTACCGCCGGTATCCGTAGTTTTCAGATCCAAGCCGGCTTTAGCAGTTGCGGATCAGCGCGAAGGTCAAAATGATGAGGAAGGTGATCGCCGTCATATGGAGATGTGACGGAAGCGGCACGCGCAGCATTCGAACTACACTATATCCAGATGGCCTGACTTGTCAGGCTCATGTGTACAGGCTTTTCTGTAGATCCTAACTGGAGATTTGAACTTGCATATTTCTGAGCGTCTGTACTATTCAGATTCCTTTCTCAGGACATTTACCGGAGCAGTGACCGACGTCCGCGAACTCGCGGGCAGCAATGGAAAACTGATCTGGCAGCTTGCGCTGAACCGTACTGCCTTCTACCCGACGAGCGGCGGTCAGCCTTTCGACACAGGCCAGTTGAGCGCCCTCTCGCTGGATGGAACATCGCTGAATGTTCCCGTGGAACAGGTGGAAGAAGACGAACAGGGCGCGGTGTGGCATTATGTGCGCAAACCGCTTGTCGCGGGGACTCTTGTCGAAGGGCAAATCGACTGGGAACGCCGGTTCGACCACATGCAACAGCACACGGGGCAACATCTGCTGTCTGCGGTTTTTTGGCGGGAACTTCAGGCGCCAACGATCTCGTTCCATTTGGGAGAAGACACTTCGACGATCGACTTGGCCTCCGAACCACTGACGCACCAGAGTCTGGAACGTGTGGAGCGGCTTGTGAACGAGATCATCGGCGAGGACCGTCAGGTAACCACTCGGAACGTGCTCCGCGGCGAGGCGGAAGCCATGCTGGCCGCTGGCCAGCTTCGCAAGTTGCCGGACAGACAGGGCACGATTCGCGTGATCGACATTGCAGACTACGACAAGAATGCTTGCGGGGGAACCCACGTCCGCTCCACGGGACAGATAGGCGGGTTACAGGTGCGGACGGTGGAGAGAGTGAGCCGGGGCGTGCGCGTCGAGTTCGTCTGCGGATTGCGGGCTGTTCGAGCTGCTCGCGCAGATTTCACCATCCTGCGCGAGACCTCGGCACTGCTTTCAATAGGGGCGACAGAACTGGCGCCAACCGTGGGGCGACTGCTGACAGAAGGAAAAGCGAACGCAAGGGAGCGCCAAAAGTTGCGCGAGGAACTTGCGGTGTTGCAGGCGGCGAAACTGGCGATGGAAGAGCCAATCGAAAACGGACTGCGTCTGGTGGTGCGTGCGTGGAGAGACCGAGACCGCGATTACGTGAAGATATTGGCCTCCCGAACAGCAATAGCCGCCCCGCGAACAGCCGTAATCTTCTGTGCCAACGACACGGACCCGGTACGCGTGTTCGTTGCCCGCAGTTCCGACCTGGACTTCAACTGCGGGCAAATTCTGCGCGAGGCCCTGGCCCACTTGGGACTGCGGGGCGGAGGATCGGCTGATCTGGCCCAGGGAGAAGTCCCTGCGGAACAGGAGGTGGCACTGCGAGCTTCCGTGAGCGAAGCGATTTGCAAGGCAGTGGCCGAGGCGCACAAACAGCAATAAAGAAAGAAAAACATGCTGCGGGAATGCTGCTTTGCCGAGAATCCAGCATGGCTACATCGGCGTTTCCCAGTACGGATCTCAATTCACACCATCGGGAGTGCGATTGAAGGTGGCGTGTACATGGCCGAATGCTTTGCGTAAAATGCTCGACGTGCACAGAGGAATAGGCGGGACCTAACGAACACTCACCAATCCGCGGACGGATTCGATCAGCTTGCGGGGGTCGTAGCCGAGGCCGTCTTTGAAGACGGTTTCCACCTTTTCTACGTCTTCAATTCTTGCGGCAGGATTCCCATCGACCACTACCAGGTCTGCATCTTTGCCAGCCGCAATGGTTCCAAAGTGCGCTTCTTCGCCCAGCCATTTTGCGCCGTTTTCGGTTGCGATATGGATTGCTTCGACGGGAGAAAAACCCGCCTCTACGAGCAGCTCCAAGTTGCGCTGATCGCCGAAGCCGGGGAGCACGCCGCCATAGCCGGTGGGATCGCAGCCGGCCATCAATAAGCCGCCCTGCTTGACAAAATCCCGCTCGAATTGCAACTCGTCTTTGAAGAGCACAGGCCACACCGATTGCGCTGAACCGCTTGCATGTCGCCTGTTATCACCTTGTTCGGCAATCCCAGCGCGGGTGGTGGTGTAGTCGGCCCATCCTTGCGGCGCGACCGACTGGCGCACGCGCATTTCTTCGCTCAGCGGCGGACGGTTGGGAACAAAGGTCTCGAAGATGGCCAGCGTCGAAGTGATCGCCACACGATGCGCAATCAGGTCCGCGATCATCGATTGAATCTCCGGCCCCTCCACATCCATTTTGACCATTGCCTCCCGGGACGAGGTCACAAGCGGACAGAGGCCTTCTTTCTTTGAAGGATCAAACTCGGTGTCGACGACCAGCCCGTGTTCCAGATTGTCAATGCCCAAAGCCGTTGCCTCTTTGAAGCCGATGGAGCACAGGTGGCCAGTGACCTTGAGGCCATGAGTGTGCGCGGCGGCAATGGCCGCCTTAAGCTCCTGCGGGGTGATGTGCATGTAGGCCTTGAAGGAGGTCGCGCCCTCGGCGGCCCAATAATTCACCAGGCGCGCCGCGTCGTCCGGACCAGTGAGCGTGTGCATCTGCGGAGCGAGCGACGGCTGGCCCTCAAGATAGGGACCGGTGATGAAGAGGCGCGGTCCGGGAACCTCGCCGGCATTGATCTGCTGCTGAAGGGAAATGTCGGTGTACGGCTCTACGCTCCCTGCGGTGCGCGCAGAGGTGACGCCGCCGGCGAGATAGAGACGCGGCGCGCTGTCGATGCCTTCACCGTAAAAGCGCTCCAGATCCGGCTGGCTCCCCTGCTGCGGGTAAAAAAGATGTTCGTGCATGCCAACCAGGCCGGGGTAGACAGTTTTGCCGGTGAGGTCCAGGAGTTTGGCTCCGGCGGGCAGCGCCGGTGCGGCTGCGGCTGGCCCAACCCAGGCGATCTTTCCGTGGTCGAGGATCACACGCTGATCTTCATCAGCGGCAGAGCCGGTTCCGTCGATGACGCGGACATGGTCGAGGACCAGCAGCGGCGCGTCTTCCTTGATGAAGGGCTTCAGCGCCGCGGGCGTCTGCGCGTGTGCGACGACTGCAGCGGCCAAGATTGTGAATAGCACGCCTACTCGCTGATATTTATGCATTGTGCCCGCTCCGATGAAAAGATGAGTTCAACTGTTTTTTATCTTTTGCCAGATGTCAATATACCGGTTGGACCCGCTGATGAGTTGGTCATTTTACTCGTGGCCCCACAACCCCGCATTACACAGAAGCTCTATATACCATGCACGCGCTCAAACGCGCAGGACCTGGACACCGTTTCGTTCAAATGCTGCCACTGTCTCGTCCGACGCGCCGGTGTCGGTTATAAGCATGTGAATATCCGAGGTTCCACAGATTCGCCAGCCAGCGGTAACATCGAACTTACTGTGATCCACTACCGCGACCCTCAGCCGCGAGGCCCTGACCAAGGCCGAATTAAAATCAGCCTCGTCGGAGCTGAAGCAGGTCGCACCCCATTCCGGATCAAGGCCATCGGCGCCGATGAACAACGTGTGAATCATAATACCATTCAGGCTCTGAACCGCCGTGGGGCCTACCAAGGAGAACCAATCTCCACGCAGGTGGCCTCCTGTAACATAGACATTCAGGTCTTTGCGCTTGGACAATTCCATAGGAATATTAACGGTATTAGTAACCACTGTAATATTAAAGTTCAGAGGAAGGCTTCTAACTACTTCCGTTGTCGTTGTCCCTGGGGTAAGTGCGACAGTCTCACCGGCTCCCACAAGCGCCGCGGCAGCTCGACCAATGCGGCGCTTTTCATCCGCGAACTTCTCAACCTGCGCTTGAAAGGAGCGGTCATTGCGAAAAGGTTCGTAAAACAGCGGCTCGATGGAGACGGCTCCGCCATGGGTCCTGCGCAATCTCCCATCCTTCTCCAAAAGATCGAGATCCCGCCGGGTTGTAACCACTGAAACAGCGAATCGAGAACTCAGTTCCTCTACGGAGACTGAGCCGGCCTCCCGCAGGATTTCAAGAATCGCAGTCAGCCGCAAGGATTGCTTGTCCGATAGAGCGTTCCTAGCTGTGTTCCCTCCCGAAGATTGGGAAGTCGAGAATGAATGTTGCTTTGCCATATACCATAGCCTCGCATGCCTGACTTTGCATTCTGGTGTCCATTCGAATACAAAGAGAGCCGTATACTATGTATATAGTATTGTTGCTCTGGCTGGCTATGGAAATTCAGTCTGCTATTGCAGTTTTGCGGAAGCAGCTATCAGAGCTGGAGGGGGTTGATTATGTTCGCTAGCGGAGACTACGCGCCCCCGGAGGCTCAGATCGATTGGCTGTCCGGAATGATGCGCGGCGCAGCCGTTCAACAGGCTACAAAGACGCTGAGAGGTATGGCCGGGTTGTTTCACGACTCCGATTCGCTGCGCCGCATGGATGAAAGCACCATAGTGTACCGCGTCCAGTGGACGGAGCCAATCGCACAAGGAATAGCAGGCGGCCTCTTTTGGGGATCGACAATTATTGAGCCCGGCCGAGTGGGCGATGAGTACTTTATGACCCATGGCCATTTTCATTCAAGGCGTGACCGGGGAGAATTTTACGGAACCATCGGCGGCAAAGGCTTGCTGGTACTTATGGATGAGAGCCGCGCCACACTGACTAATGCGATGTTCCCTGGGAGCCTGCATTTCATTGCCGGCGGCCTTGCGCATCGAGTCGTAAATACCGGCGATGAACCATTGCTTTTTTGGGCGTGCTGGCCGAGCGATGCCGGCCACGACTATTCGTCGATAAAGGCCAAAGGATTTGGCGCGCGCGTTTTGCTTCGCGGCGGAGGACCTGCTGTGATCCCCGCTTGAGCCGGAACGTTCTATTCTGTTCAGTAGGTTTAACTATATGTTGTTTGATCCTCAACTCGATGTTCGGCTCAGCACTGGGCCACTTGCATTTGAATATGGTCAGGATGTCTTCGGCCCTCGTCCGGAGCTGCGCAGCCTGGATGCGATTCGCTATAGCTTGCTTTCTCCGGACTGCAACGGTCCCGATCCTGTCTATTGCATCGCCATGGATGTAGGCCGAAAAGAACATATACAGGCGCTTCGTCGGCGGATGTTACTCTTCGGAGTTGTTGCCTATGAAAAAGGACGGCTGGGCGACGAGCCGGTTCGCAGCCAGGGACACGTGCATGCCATAGCTCCCCACTGTGGCTGGTCCACGCCGGAACTATTCGAGATATGGCAAGGCAACGCCATCCTCTATGCACAGGAGACGGTGTTTGACCAGCCAGGACGCTGTGTTGCCATCGAGGCCAACCCTGGAGACAAAATTGTTATTCCTCCTGGATGGGCTCACTGCGTCATCAATCGAAATCCTGAGGAGCGGATGGTTTTTGGCGCATGGTGCGATCGGCAATATGGGTTTGTTTATGATGGCGTACGTGCGCATCGTGGCCTGGCCTGGTTCCCTCTGCTGCGGGAAGGCGGCATTGCATGGCAGCGCAATGCTTCTTATGCGCCTTCACCGCTGGTTTGCAGGGCCGCGCGCGCCTATCCTGAACTTGGCGTCTCAGACGCGCTTCCTATCTACGAACAGTTCGCGCGCGATCAGAGCAGTATGCAGTGGGTCTCGGAACCGGCCTTGGTGGCAGACTTATGGGCTGGCTTCGAGCCTTGAGTTGCCAGTTCTCTGACCGCTTGAAGTTATACCAATGCTGGATGCCCCAGGTCTCGATGATGAGACTTGGGAACCACAGCATTGGTGCGAAATCATCCGGCCAGAGACTTGCGGAACAAGCGACTCAATGCTTTGGCCATGGCATCTGAACGGCCTTGGGAAAGTAAATCCAAGTCTCGCTTGTCACCTTCTTCACATTTAGGGTGTTACAAACATAGGTGAAAACCAGCGATCCCGGATCTTCAAATTCCGGATGTTCCTTCGCGGCATAGCAAAACGTATCCCGGTCGTATCCCGCAGACGAAGCTTGCAACTCGGGCACGTGGTAAATCACCTCTCCAGCGTTCCACGGACCAGTGAGTGAAGGCGCTTCCCGCAGCAGTATCTTGTCCGAGAAGCCGCTTGGATCCGTGAGAACAGTAACCCACTTTCCCAGGTCTGGATGCCAGCGGACGGACATTTCGCTGCCTCCAGCTTCCATCACATGCTTCGCCTTCACCGGGTCGAATCCTTTTTGCCATGTATTGTCTGCCGCAAGGTATTCCAGATTCCGCCGCGGCTCATCCAGCCCTTTCAGCGGGATTCTGGTCAGCAAGGACGGCCGGGTTCCCGCCTCGGAAAGAGCAAAGAGATACGCATACTCTCCGTGGACGACCGCGCTCGAAGACGGGTACGCCTTGGCCCCGTCATCGACCAACGAGAAGTACTCCACCTTCCATTTCTGCGCATCGCTACCCAGTTCGGACACCTTGGCCAGATCGGCTCCGCAGGTCTCGAACCCTAACGCCGGCTCGGTAGTCTTTGGCGCATTGCGAATGCAGAGCAAAGTAACCCATAAGCTCTTGTCATAAAAGAATCCATCCAAGGCCCAATACCATGTATTAGGATGCTGCGAGGTAAAGAAATCCTTCGCAACTCCGTTTGCATCGTGGCGGACCACATAGGTGAGTGCCGCCTTGCCTTGTTTGTCGCAGGTCGAAATTCCAATACTGTTTCGGACCATAAGCGGATCGCCGCTGGGAAGCAGGCCGCGTTTCTCTCCGTAGAGCGTGTCGCCAAAAATCCAGATGTCGCGTCCATCGGACAGCGGGATGGAATAGGCGGCATCGGCGCCCTGCCAACTCCGGTCCAGCGGAAATGACGGCATGCACCTGCCTTTGTTGCCGGATAAGGCATTAGCCGGCAGCGCCAGCCCAATCCAAACCAGAAACCCCATTGTTATCCAGCGAATCAGTGTTCTCGTTTGCTTTTGCCGCATACAGGTCCTTTCCGAACAAGGTAACACGGGAGAATATCAGGAAGCCAAGACAGTGGGATTTTGTCCGGCGGGTGCGTTGAAGAAAAAGTGAAAGACATTTTACGCGGGTGCTATTAAAAATAGCGCGACCGGCTTACTGACTGCCGGTCGCGCTGAAGATGCTGCACTTTAGAAGGTTAATTTGAGTGAGAATTGCGCTTGACGCGCGGTTCCATTGCCGATCTGATTTCCGTCCGCGCCCGCAATCGTTGCGCTCGAAACTCCGAATCCAGTCCAAGAACCGTTCGAGTAAGCCGGCGTGTTTGGCGTGCAAGTCGCCGAGGTCGCGCTGGTATAGGTAACCGAGCTGCAAATGCCGGTGTCGATGTTCGAGAAACTGGGATGGTTCAGAATATTGAAGATATCCGCCCGGAATTGCATTTTGACTTTTCCGGTAATCGCGAAATTCTTCATTCCCGAGAAATCCCACTGGAAGAACGCCGGGCCGCGAACATAATTGCGTCCGATGTTGCCCAGAGTCGTACGGTCGCCCCAGACTCCGTCAAATCCCGGCTCAAGCGTAAATGCGTTGATGTTGTAGCTTGAGTTGGGCCATTTGGCGTTGGCGACCTTCAAGGAAGTGCCTGCAACGCGATTCGGCCGCATATAGTTGCCGAAGAATCCGTTGGTCACTTCGACGTTCTGCGCCAGTCCGGAGCGGGTTTGAATGATACTGGATGTCTGCCATCCGCCCAGGGATTCTCTGACCAGCCGGCTGGAGCTTTTCAACTCCGGCAGATTGTAGAGCATGCTGGCGGTAAAGTTATGCCGCGCATCCCAATCGCCGCTGGAGCGGTCGAGCTCAGGTTTGAAGGGATCTGAAAAGCCCGCGAAGACGTTGACCTCGTCGTCAATTTCATGCGACCAGGTGTAGTTCGCTTCGAGGGTTAGCTGCTTCAAGTTTCTGCGCAGTTGTGCCTGCAAGGCGTTGTAGTTGGAAAAGAGGTTGTTGGGCATATAGTTCTCGTCCTGATAAGGCGAAGTGGAGGAGAGAACCCGGGGAACATTGGAGTTGGGATTGGAAGGATTGAGGTTGATTCCCTGGTAGGCTACGCCCGCCTGCGTATGCTGCACCTTGTTGCCCACGTAATTGACAGTCACGACAGTGCCCCGCGCGATTTCCTGCTGGATGCCGAAGAGCCAATTCGTCGAATACGGGTCCTTGGGATTCGTCGGGAATATGAACACGTTCTGGTTGCTGGGCAGTAACGGCGGATTCAGCGTCGGATAGGCGATGGAGTCAACCGTGCCACCGAAGATGCTCAGATTCCAGATGGTATCCGTAATGGATGCATTCGCGGGCATATTGTCCGCCAAGGTGTTCGGAGAGGGTTGCATCGGCATATAGAACAGCCCGCCGTAACCATGGATGACGGTCTTGCCTCTGCCGAATGGGTCGTACGAAAAACCGATGCGGGGAGCAAAATCAGTCTTGGAAACGTTGTATGAGCTCTGCCCATTCGGGCCAAAGGTCTGCGTCGCGTAAATGAATTGACGCTGGTTGCCGTGGGCTACATTCCAGGTGGTGTTGGCGTCATAGCGGAGGCCTATGTTGACCGTAAGTTTGTGGTTGACCCTCCAGTCATCCTGTACAAAGAAATCCCAATTGGAATCTCTGTTGCCAATCGACCCCGGGGTTCCTTCCTTCACCAGCGCGTATGGGAAGTTATTCTCAAGGCTCCAGAAGCTGTAGTAATCGTAGGACTCAATCGGCTGCAGCCATGTATTCAACCTGTTGAGACGGAACTGGACGCCCAGCTTCAGCGTATGGGCGCCCGCTGTCTTGGTCACGTTGTCAAACATCTCCGGCAGCGTATTCGCATTGGTCTGGTTGAAGCTCTGTGCTCCGGGCAAGGCGCCGAGATTGGTGAAGAAACTCGCAATCGTAAAATAGGGTGCGCCAGTATCCGATGCCGTATTGGAATGGAAGCGGTTGACCGCCAGGCTGAACTCATTCAGCAGCGTCGGGCTGAAGATGTGGGTCTCGTCGATCTTTGCCAGTTGCGTTCTGAGCGCCTGGGGAGATACCTGCCCTGTGGAGGTGCCGTACTCGTACATGGTCGAGGAGTCGTTGATGTTGTAGCGGAACATCAATGTATCGCTGTCACTGAAGTGGTAATCGAGCCTGACCGAGCCGGTATCTTCGCGAACCGTATTCTTCAGACTGGTGGGAGTGTAAACCAGGTCATAGGTTGACCCATCCGGGTAACGGGTATCGTAGTTGCAGGTCGAGGTTGACGAACCCAGGCCGCAGCCGGAGGGCAGAGGAGCCATCAGCGCCAGGATGGGCTGCATGGAGGAGATGAACTGGGAGCGAACGTAGGCGCTGGGGACCTCGTAATGGGGCTGAAGGTTCGTCAGGTGTGTGCGATCTCCCTCGTAATTCACAAAGAAGAAGAGCTTCTTTTTGAAGATTGGCCCCGCGAGATTGACGCCAAACTGGTTCAGCTTCAAGGGCACCTTTTCGCCTGGGGCGAAGTAATCCCTGGCGTCCAGATCTTCATTCCGCAGGAACTCAAAGGCCGTGCCATGGAAGTCATTGGTTCCTGCCTTGGTGATGATATTCATCTGGGGCCCGAGCGAAAAGCCGCTATCGGCGCTATAACCGCTGTTGGCGAAGTCGATCTCCTGGATGCTGTCCACGCTGGCCCGCGTGACGCGCGCGCCTTCCTGGCCTTCGGTCTCAAGGAATCCGTTCACGTCGCCGCGGTTCGCGGATTGGCCGTCCAGCTTGATATTCAATCCGGTAAAAATGTTATCGAGCCCGTTGACGCTGCCCTGGAAGTAGGCCGTCGAGCCGACAGATCCCGGAGAAATCTCGAGAAAGTCGCTCACGTCTCTGCCATTGACCGGCAGATTGCCGATTTGGGTGGCGTCCAGAGTGGAACCGGCCGTGCTCGAAGATGTGTCAATCGTTGAGGTCGTACCCGTAACCTCGACGGACTCGCTGGCTGCCGCGACCGCCAGGACCAGGTTGACGCGAACCGTCGCCCCCACGTTGAGCACAAATACTGGGGCCGTGGCCTTGCCAAAGCCGGTCGCGATGGCTGAAACCACGTAATGGCCAAAGGGCAGTCCCGAAGCTACAAAACTCCCGCTGCTATCGGTGTTCGCAGTTGTCTGGATTCCCGTCCCTGTATTGGTGATCTTTACCGAACTGTGAGGGATAACGGCGCCGGTTGTATCTGTAACCAGGCCCGAGACCGTGCCGGTATCGAATTGTGCCATGGCCGGTAGAGCAAACAACAAGCAGATGAATGGCAGAACGGCGACAAGGCACCGTAAGGTTGGAACACGTAGTCTTCGTAAAACACTAGCCATTTTGCCTCTCCTATTCAGTGAATCAGTTGAGTGCAATCAAATCGTAAATTTCTGAGACACCCGAAGATAAAATACGTTAATATGCGTTGTCAAGCCAATTCGGCAGTATTTTTATTTGATTCGGCGCTGTTGCGTCTTCGCTTATGACCGTTTTAGCTACAAACGAACATTTTGCATTGACAAAGCCTTATGGGTAAACGTATATATGCAAGGGATCAATTTATGTTTGGTTTAACCCAAATTTCCGTCTTGCCGGTACTCCGGCCGCGCTTTACGGCCCATCCGGGCCGCCGGTCTTCTTTCCCCGCAACGCGCAGAAAATGCAGCGTTTGGCCCGCTCTTTGTGCCGTTGCGCTCGCGGTGGGGATTGCCTCCGGCGCGCTTGCCCAACAGAAAATTGTCTGGCAGATCGGGCAGTTCGACGACTCTTCGGGCGAGTTCCGCAGCGAGGGCATCGATTATGCGAACCCGGCATCGGACCCTGTCTACAGAATAGGAGTCAATCAAAGCACCGACTGGCCTCGCTTCCAGCCCGGGCCGGCAAACGGAATGGCGGGAGGGCGTCTTCATCCGTTTCGCATCGATTTCGTGCTTGCAGATGCGCCACGCGGTGTGTACACGCTGAAGGTCGCCACGCTCTACGAAACCCCTCGCATCTCGCATCTGCGCGTAGAGATCAACGGACACACGGGCGTCTTCTACTTTCATCCGAAGCTCGACTATGCGGCTGGAGACTGGGAAGGCACGTTTGTGCCCCAGAGTTCACGCGCTGAGAAGAAAATCGAAATTCCGGCGGCATGGATGGTGAAAGGCGAAAATCGCCTTACGCTGACAGCCCTCGACACACCGGCAGACAAGCAGCTATCGATGGGCAATATCGCCCCCGGACACACCGGCATCATCTACGATGCCCTGCAATTGAGCCAGGAGCCCGAAGGCGTAGTGGACCAGCACGGAGTGCAGGTGCTGGCACAGCCCACAATCTTTTATCGCTCCACCAAAGAGGGGCTTGAAGAAATCGTTGACGTCTTTGTCGGCCTTCCAGCAACTGGCGCTGCGCCCTCCACGCTTTCGATGAAGATCGGCGGTAGGAGATTTGCCCAGCCGCTTCCCCCGGCAGGGGACTTTGGCGAGCAGCTTATTGAGTTTGCGGTCCCTGCGTGGGAGGGTGAGAGCGCGGCGACTCTTCAGTTAGGCAGCCGGAGTTTCCCCGTCCGGCTCACCGCCGAAAAGAAGTGGACCATCCGTATCGTTGCGGAGGAGCATCTGGATGTTGGATTCACTGATTACAGCGAAAAGGTGGCCGAGCTGCAATCGCAGACCATCGATGGCGTACTGGATACACTCACTCAGCATCCCGATTTTCGCTGGACGCTGGATGGAAGCTGGATTGCCGAGCAGTATTTAAAGGGGCGCTCGCCCGAGCTTCAGAAGCGGTTTCTGGATTTTGTGCGCGCCGGAAAAATCGTCATTCCACCGCAGTATGCCAACCAGCACACCGGAGTCGCTTCTCTGGAAGGGCTGATTCGTTCGCTCTACGCCAGCCATGCACTGGCCAGTCAGTACTCACTGCCGCTGGGAGCGGCAAATATTACCGATGTTCCCTCCTACAGTTGGTCCTATGCGTCGGTGCTACATAGCGCGGGGATCAAGTATTTCGCCGCGGCAAGCAATTCCTGGCGCGCCCCCGTTCTGCTTCAGGGCCGCTGGAACGAGAAATCGCCGTTCTACTGGGAGGGACCGGATGGCGGGCGCGTTTTCATGTGGTATTCGCGCGCCTACCTGCAACTAGCCACGCTCTTCGGAACCCCGCCCACAGTTGAGGCGGTCCATGATGCCCTGCCTGTCTTTCTTCAGGCTTACGCGCGGCCGGAGTATTTGGCGAACTCGGTCATCCTGTTTGGCAGTCAACTGGAAAATACTCCCTTCAGCAAGCAGCAGTCTGCGCTTCCGTCCGCATGGAACGCCGCTTATGCGTTTCCGCGCCTGGAGTTCTCCACATTCAAGGACGCCATGCAATCCATTGAAGGCGAATTTGGCGGAAAAGCGCCCGTCGTGCGCGGCGACTTTGGCCCTTACTGGGAAGACGGCTATACAGCGGACAGCTTTCATACCACAATCCACCGGCAAAACCAGCAGCGCATCCTCAGCGCGGAAAAGATGGGCACGCTTTGCTCGGCATTGCAGCCGGATCTGCGCCCCGATCTCCCCCTTTTGCAGGACGCATGGAAAAACATTCTCCTCTTCGACGAGCACACCTGGACCTATGTGGGAGCCACCACCCAGCCGGAGAGCGAACAGGCCGTTGGTCAACTGCGGCAGAAGCGCGCCGAAGCAGTACGGGCGCAAGACGACATCGAGCAAAGCATTCAGCGCAGTTGGGGGCAGTTTGAATCTCTTCTCGCGCCGGCCCAGAATTCGCTGGTCGTCTTCAACTCTCTGAACTGGACGCGCAGCGGGTGGCTCGAAGCGGATCTTTTGCCCACCCAGCGTATTTTGGATGCCGTCACCGGCCAGGAAGTCAAACAGCAACTTCTTGGCGTGGAAGCAGGCGTCGCGATTCCGGGCTTTGGAGCGCAGCCAAATCGCGTGCGTTTTCTGGCCGATGCCGTCCCCGCCATGGGCTACAAACTCTTCACGATTACCGATGCTGTTCCCGCCCCTGCTGCGCCCCAGCCAGTGCCTGCCGCCAACGTGATTGAAAACAAGTATTACCGCATCACCCTCGATCCTGCGGGCGGCGGCATCCAGAGCATCCAGGACAAGGATCTTGGATGGGAACTCGTTGATCGGCACAGCCCGTTCCTTTTTGGCGCTTATGTATATACGGCGGGAGCCGATGATCTGCCGCGCAACAGCCTCTATCGCTATGGAGCCGCGCAGCCTGCGCCCGAGTTGCATCCGCAGGCCGCCGGTCGCGGGCGCGTTGTGTCGGTCGTACAATCAGCCGGCTCGGTGCGGGCAATTCTCGAAGCCTCCGCGCCGCATTCGCCGCGGATTCAAATGGAAATCACCCTGCCCGAAGATTCAAAGCGAATTGATTTTCGTTACAGCATTCATAAGGACGCCGTACTCAGCAAGGAGGCTGTCTACATTGCATTTCCATTTGCGGCGGACAAACCCGAATTCACTTACGATACGCAGAACGGCTGGGTGAATCCCGAGCGCGATGAACTCGCCGGAGGCAGCCGCGAGTGGTATGCGGTCAATCATTGGGCCGCCATGAATGATCGCGGGCAGGGAAGAGGCGCCGCGCTCGTTCCCTACGATGCGCCGATGGTTAATTTCGGCGACATCGTGCGCGGCAACTGGCCAACAGAATTTCATCCCCGTTCGGCAACCATCTTTTCCTGGCTGATGAGCAACTACTGGGGCACAAACTTTCCTTCCTCGCAGGGAGGAGATTTCAGCTTCCGTTATTCCGTGGTCACCGGGCCATCGGCCGAACCCGCACAGCTCACGCGCCTCGGATGGGAATTGATGACACCGCTGGAAGTGAACCCGGTGGCTGCTGGCACGGGGCCGGCCATGCTGGCCGCCAACTCCGCGAGTCTGCTGCATCTCGACAACCCGAACGTGGTCGTAACGGCATGGAAGCTTGCCGAAGACGGAGACGGCAGCATTGTGCGAGTGGAAGAAATATCCGGCAAGGCGGCGGCGGTGCATATCAGCAGTGATTACTTGCGCGTGCATCAGGCCTGGCTTTCGAACGCGCTGGAAGACCGTCTTTCTTCGCTCTCCGCAATCGACGGCGGAGTCAACATCGAGCTCAAACCCTTTGAAGTGGCGACGATCCGCATCAAGACCGCGCCGTTGTCCACGGGCAAGTGAAACGCACATCAACCATTGACCTAACCCGGAGCCACAGGCTCGGAAGCACGGAACGCGCACATGAACAACACAGAATTCGGATTTCTGCTCTTGATCATCGCAGGCTTGATGAATGCCAGCTTCACTTTGCCCATGAAGTTTACGCGGCGCTGGGCCTGGGAGAATACGTGGCTGGCATGGACTGTTTTTGCCCTGCTCATCTTGCCAGCGGCGGCGACGCTCTGCACGGTTCCGGATCTTGCGGCGGTATATCGTAGCGCCGGCACGGCGCAGTTATTGTCCGTGATGGCCTTTGGAGCTGGCTGGGGCCTTGCGCAAGTCTTCTTCGGCATTGCAGTTGATGCAATTGGGATTGCTCTGACTTTCTCTCTTGTGCTGGGTACCTCTGCCGCGGTTGGCGCGCTCATTCCCATGCTGCGCCTGCATCAGGACAAGCTCCACACTCTTGCTGGACATACATTGTTGATGGGCATCGCGATGGTTCTGCTCGGCGTGGCGATTTGCGCTGTTGCCGGCAGATTGCGCGAGAGCGTATTGAGTGAAGCTGCCGGCAAAGAGCGCAAGAATGCAACGGCCGGTTTGGTGCTGGCTATCCTCTGCGGATTCGGGGCTTCTCTTGTGAACTTCGGCGTTACGTTCGGCTCTCCGCTGATTGCCACGGCCGCCCGGCACGGAGCCAGCGCCATCAGTGCGGTCAACGCTGTGTGGTTGCCATTCATGTTAGCCGGAGCCATTCCCAACCTGCTTTATTGCTTCTATCTGTTGCATCGGAATTCAAGCAGCCGCAACTTCGCGCACGCCGGTTTTAATCATTGGATGCTCGCATTTACGATGGCTGCCTTCTGGTTTGGAAGCACGCTGCTTTATGGGGCGGCTACTGCCCAACTTGGTCCCCTCGGGGCCGTTCTGGGATGGCCGCTCTTTATGTCTCTCATCGTGATTGCAGCCAGCCTGTTGGGCATCTTGACCGGGGAATGGAAAGGCAGCGGCCGATGGCCTCTTGCCGTTCAATTGACGGGCGTAGCCGCGCTGACGCTTGCCATTTTCATCCTGGCCAAAGCCAGCCAGGCATTGGCATAACACCGTGTTCTTTGTGGAAAGGGGTGCCCGTGACCGGCACAAGTATTAAAGCGCTTTCTCTTGATATGGGCGGAACGCACATCGGCTGCGGACTGGTCGAGAATCAGCGCTTGCTTGCCAGTGCAGAAGTTTCTTCAGAGGGAGCGCAAAGCCTCCACTCCTTGCTTGCAGCCGTTGCGCAGGCATTGCATTCTTTGCTCGCGCAAATGGGCCTGCAATCCACGGATTGCGCCGGTCTGGCCATCGGGTTCCCCGGAATTGTTGATGCGCATACGGGCAGAATCCTCTCCACTCTCAAGAAGTATGAGGACGCTCCTCACCTTGACCTTCCGGGGTGGAGCTTGAAGGAATTCGGCATTCCACTGCGAGTTGAAAACGACGCGCGCATGGCGCTGCTCGGCGAGCATTACGCCGGCAGCGCGAAAGACTCGGACGATGTGGTGATGATGACTCTCGGCACCGGCATCGGAAGCGCCGCCATGATCCGTGGCCACTTATTGCGTGGCGCGCATTTTCAGGCGGGATGTCTCGGAGGCCATTTTCCCGTCAATTTTCGTGGCAGGCTTTGCTCATGCGGGAATATCGGCTGCGCTGAAGCGGAAGCAGGCGGATGGGCACTGCCCGGCGTGGCTCGTGAATGGCCAGGGTTCAGTGGCAGCGCGCTTGCGTGCAATGAGCTGCTGAATTTTAGGACCCTCTTCGCGCAGGCGGAAAAGGGTGACCCCGTGGCCATCCAGATCCGGCAACACTGCCTTGATGTGTGGGCGGCAAACGCCCTCGCGCTGGTACACGCCTACGATCCCGAAATCGTGGTCATTGGCGGAGGCGTGATGAGAAGCTCGCAGGCGATTTTGCCTGCTATACAGCAACATCTGAATCAACACGCATGGACCGCGTGGGGAAAACCACAAGTCCGCGCGGCAACATTGGGCAATCAAGCAGCATTACTCGGAGCTATTCCGCTTCTCCTGGAGGATATGAATGACGCGACAATCTAATTACGATAAATTTCCAACGATTCAAGCAGGGGGCGAGCAGGATTGCGCCAAGGGATGGGCAGAGATTGGCAGCGCGCTTCTTCACAGCTTGCCTGAGAACGGCGGCCTGATCTGCGTGGAGTGCTATCCCGGCACATTTGTTGGCGAGATCGAGCGCGGCCTGTGCAGTTCCCTGGCACCCGACGCGATTATCCGCACATCGGAGTTGTTCAAGAGTCCGGAAGAAATTCGCGCGATGCTATCTCCCTTTCTCGGTAGCGACCCTGTATTTGGGCGAATGAACGGCATTGTGATTGAGGACTATTTCGATCTTGCCCGGCTGGATACAGCCCGCCTCCAGATTGAGGGCGATCGCACTCGACGCCTATTGGTGGTTGGAACCGGAGCCGCGCTTCTCTGCGCCAATCCGGACTTGATCGTCTATGCCGATCTTGCGCGCTGGGAGATACAGCAGCGCTGGCGCAGAAAAGAGAGCGGGAACCTGGGACTCAGCAACGCGGAAGACACCATGGGCGGCAAGTATAAGTGCGGATATTTTGTAGAGTGGCGAGCCGCAGACCGCTTGAAGAAAAAGCTGCTGCCGCGGCTCGATTACCTGCTGGACACCAATCAGCCCGCATCGCCGAAGATGATCAGCGGAAACGATTTTCGCCGCGCATTGCACAACGCCGCGCAAAGGCCGTTCCGCGTGGCGCCCTATTTCGATCCCGGACCATGGGGCGGCCACTGGATGGAGAAGGTCTGCGATCTTCCGCTCGACCGCCCCAACCATGCCTGGTGCTTCGACTGTGTTCCGGAGGAGAATAGCCTGCTGCTCGGCTTCGGCGATACGCGAGTGGAAATCCCGGCTATCGATCTTGTCTTTGCGCACCCCCATGAGCTTTTAGGGGAGAGCGTCCATGCGCGCTTCGGGACCGAGTTTCCCATCCGCTTTGACTTCCTTGATACCATGGGAGGCGGCAACCTATCTCTTCAGGTTCATCCATTGACCGAATATATTCAGGATAAGTTCGGAATGAATTACACACAGGATGAGAGTTACTACATGCTGGATGCCGGTGAGGATGCTACCGTCTATCTTGGATTGCGTGACGGCGCGAAGCCCGCGGAGATGCTGCATGATCTTCGCCTGGCGCAGGAAAGCAGCTTCATCTTTCCCGCCGAGCAGTATGTTAATATCTGGCCGGCTCACAAGCACGACCATTTTCTTATTCCCGCCGGCACGATTCATTGCTCCGGGAAAAACAGCATGGTGCTCGAAATCAGTGCAACTCCCTATATCTTTACCTTCAAGTTGTGGGACTGGGACCGCGTGGGACTGGACGACAAACCCCGTCCCATCCATATCGATCACGGCGAAGCAAATATCCAGTGGGACCGTACAACTGCATGGGTGCGGAATAACCTCATCGCTCAAGTCGAGCCGATTTCTTCCGGCGACGGCTGGACGGAAGAGCGCACCGGTTTGCACGAACGCGAGTTTATCGAAACCAGGCGCCATTGGTTCAGTGAACCGGTTCCACACGACACTCAGGGCACGGTGAATGTTTTGAATCTTGTTGATGGGGACGAAGCTATTGTAGAAAGTCCAACAGCGGCTTTTGCTCCCTTCATCGTGCATTATGCTGAGACATTCATTATCCCTGCCGCGGTGGGCGCTTACATTATTCGCCCTCACGGGGCGTCCATCGGCAAGCAGTGCGCCACGATCAAGGCGTTTGTTCGCGCCAAAGCATAAGGGGAAAAATAATCAATGAGCAACAAGAATATTGGTCGTGAATTTCCGCGAGGGATGGACCCTCAGACACGGGGTTTTCTCAGCGCCCTCCGCGCCGGCGATGGCCCGCCGCTGCACGAATTCTCCATTGCGCAGGCCAGGGCCTTGATGCGCGATATGCAGACCGCGGATGTTTCCGGCTATCCGGTTGACGTGCGGGAGATCGACCTTCAAGGTTACTCGTTGCAGATTGTGCGTCCCAGGATGACGCCCGAGCCTTTGCCCGCCGTGATGTTTTTTCACGGTGGCGGCTGGGTGCTGGGCGATGTAAAGACCCATGAAAGGCTGATGCGGGAGATTGCTGTCAGAGTCAACGCGGCCGTGGTGTTTGTGTCGTATACGCGTGCGCCCGAGGCCCGCTATCCCACGGCAGTTGAACAATGTTACGCGGCAACACAGTATGTGCATGAAAATGCGGCAGCCCTCAACGTCACCCCATCGCGGCTGGCCGTCGTTGGCGACAGTTCCGGTGGAAATCTAGCAGCGGCGATTGCACTTATGGCGGCGCAACGCGGCGGGCCATCGCTCCGGTTGCAGGTGCTTCTTTATCCGGTCCTCGATTGCAACTTCGACACGCCTTCGTATGAGGCCTTCGGTGAGGGATTCAATCTCGACCGGGAGACGATGAAGTGGTTCTGGAATCTCTATGCTCCCGATCCTGCCATGCGATTGGAACCTATGGCGAGTCCGTTGCGAGCCGCAAGCTCCGAATTATCTCTCTTGCCGCCCGCGCTGATTGTTACCTGCGAATGCGACGTGCTTCGTGACGAGGGCGAGGCTTATGCTCGGAAGCTCAGTGATGCAGGTGTACCCGTAACTGCCGTCCGTATTCCCGGCACGGTCCATGGCTTTGCGATGACCGACGCCTTGGCCAACACTCCAGGAGCTATCGATTGCCTCCGGTTGGTCATCGACTCTTTGCAGCGCGCATTTAAATAAGTAATCTGCGCCAGGGATTTGCCGGAAGTTCTCGACTCCCATCTGACGAACAGACATCCGAAAATGCGATGTTGAGAACAGCAGATGGGAGCCTTCAAGATAAATAGGATCATATGCTTAGGATTAGATGGCGGGGCGAGGTACCCGGCGCCGGCCTCCTCGCCACAAAGCGCCTCTCCAACTCCGGCAGCATCTTCGTCTGATTTTCGCTTATACTCCTACCCTATATTTTGTCTTGCGGCGGTAGCTTAAAGTGAACATTTCTATTGACAACCGAACACAGGCCGCGCTACGTTACGTTCGCAATTAGCGCTGCATAAGCGGATTATCGCTGTCAGAGCTCTGGCGGGCAGTTAAGGTAAGGCGAATCAGCTCTCCTGTTTGCGCTCTTTCCAGCCGGCGTGGGGCCCTTGTCACGACGGTGGTGCAGCTTTCTGCGCCGCAATCCATCAATTGTTCCAGAACTTAGAAAGGGGGTGCTTCGATGCCCAAGAAGCAATTCGCGGTCTTGGTCGTTTTGTCTGCTCTTGCAGGTTTTCTTTCCCAGTCTGCGCCGGCATATGCACAAGGGACATATCAATGGTCCATGGTGGCGCAAGCAACCCCGGATGAATGTTTCCAGGGTAATGTCAACAACTCAGGCGGCATAACCGCGGCACAGATTACAGCCAACAATACATCGTTCAACAGTGCTTATCCGCCCGGACTTACGGCGGCGCAGATTGCAAGCTGCATCAGCAGCGGCTATCTTCCCAAGACCAACCAGGCGTACGTCTGGGGCTTGACGATGGATAGCACCGGCAATCTATGGCTCGGCACCGTCGCAAACACCCTTTGCCTGGTGCTGGATGAATATTATGGCAATAACACGTATCCGTATGAGAACGGCGACTATGTGTGCGACGCGCAACAGAACCCGGAGGAAGACTTCAAGCCGCCGCGCATGTTTATGTACAACCCGGGGACCAACACTCTGACGGACCTGACGCCAAAGATCTTGATGGGGGGCGACGCGTCGCTCTTGACGAAGACCTTCGGAATCCGCTCGGCAGGATATTTCAATGGCGTTGTCTTCTTCGGGGGCCTGGAGACTCCCGCACCCGGTGGCATAGTCACTCCCGTGGTCATGTACGCGTTTAACGCCCAGACGCAACAGTACCTTGGGTCCTATGTCTTCGATGGGAAAAACGGTCATCCTTACTACAACAACATCCGCCAGTGGCACGTGATTAACAACAACCTTTTCACCGGCGTTGGGAAACCGAACGGCACGGTGAACGGCGGGGCGATGTTGCGCTGGACGGGAACCCTGGCGAACCCATACTCGTTCATCGAAGTGGGAGAATTCCCCGGGGGGCAGCCCGCGTATTTCACAGCCCACACGGACGGACATATTTACGCCACCACGTGGGGCTCAGGAGGGGCGCAGTTTGGGATGTCGCTTTATATGAGCCCTCCCCTCAACTCCACCACGGGGCTCGACACATCGGATGCGGGCAATTGGACGGAAGTGTGGAACCTGAACCAGTATGAGGTGGAACCCTCCGTTGTCGAGCTCGGAGGAGCCGTTCAGTCGTTCAACGGTTACGTTTACTTTGGCACGATGCAGGTGCCAGTGACGAGCGACCTCAGTTTTGAACAGATGTATCCGAACGCAACGGTCAGCGAAGATTCGGTCATTCTCAACACCAATCGACCAATCCAGATCTTCCGCACGCAGGGTTTCGATCCTACACTGCAGCCGACTCCATCCGTCGAGTTGCTTTACGGATCCGCCAATCTTGAACAGTACAACCAGACTACGGACTCGTGGAACCTGGTACCAAACGGCATGGGCGGCGTGTCGCCGACCTATGGGGCAGCCGGCTTCGGCGCCGTGTTCAACAATTACACCTGGTCCATGGCGGTCTTTCAGGACCAACTCTACGTAGGGACCATGAATTGGGCTTACATCGCGGCCAACAACCAGTTGTCATCGTCCTTGCCGCCGGCGCTCACGAGTCTAGCGCCTAGTATCTCCGGCGCCGAACTTTGGACCTTTGCCAACACGGCCAGTGCCGCAACCGCAGTCAACGTTTCTGGCATGGGCAACCCGTACAGCTATGGCATTCGCACCATGGTGACTGATAACAACGACCTCAACCTCTGGCTCGGCATGGCCAACCCCATGAATCTGCGGACAGACGCCACCAATGACCCTGGAGGCTGGAAGCTGATTGATTTCCCGACACAGAATGGGGCGCCGATCATCACCTGGTACAACCCCGCAGCCATCGTCTATGGCACGCCGTTGACAGCGACGCAGTTGGATGCCACGGCCACCCAAGACGGTACGTATACCTACAATCCGCCATTGGGCACTGTTCTGAACGTGGGCGCCGGCCAAATGCTATCGCTCACCTTTACCCCGTTCAGCGGCGGAAACCAGTATAGCGATACGGTGAAGATCAATGTGACTCCGGAGCCGCTGACAGCGACGGCAGCAAATGCGTCGATGATCTACGGCGCACCGGTGCCTTCGCCGTTCGCGGGTACCCTCGTTGGTGTAGTCAACAACGACCCTATCACCGCTACGTATACGATCACGCCGGCGGTAACTTCGACCAGCCCGGCGGGAACATATACGATCATGCCGGTCCTCAGCGATCCCAAAACGAGGCTACCCAACTACTCCACCACCCTAATCAATGGCACCCTAACCATCGCCAAGGCGGGCACGACATCGACCGTCTTTGCGAATGCGCCTACTGTGTTCCCGATGGTGCTTACCGCGCAAGTGGTCTCGGCCACCACGGGCACACCGACTGGCACCGTGAACTTCTACGATGGCACGACCCTGCTGGGTTCTGGAATGCTAGGTGCGAATGGCTTTGCCACATTCTCCGCCACTACACTCGCCTCCGGTACCCACTCGATCAGTGTTCAATACGGTGGCGACGGCAACTTTACTGTAAGCACATCGCAGCCCATTCAGGTGGCTGGGATACCGTTTATCACCTGGCCTGCCCCGGTGGCCATCGTCTATGGCACGCCGTTGACCGTAACGCAGTTGAACGCCACGTCGAATGAGACCGGTACGTTCACCTACATTCCGCCAATGGGAACGGTGTTGACCGCCGGCGCCAACCAGGTGCTGACGGCAAACTTCACGCCGCTGAACAGCAGCAATGTGTACAGCAACACGGTCAAACTCACCGTCAACCAGGCGCCGCTGGCAGTAACGGCCACGAATGTCGAATGTCTCGATGATTTACGGCACGGCGGTACCATCGCCGCTGACGGGCACAATCGTCACTGTCGTCAATAACGACGGCATTACCGCTACGTACGCAACCACGGGGACCTCGACCAGCCCGGCGGGAACTTATCCGATCACGCCGACGATCCTCGATCCCAATACGAGACTGACCAACTACGCGGTCACCGTCACCAACGGCACGCTAACCATCAACAAGGCGGGCACGATTCCGACCATTTCAGAGAGTCAACCGTCAGTGCTCCTGCAGAACGCGGTGACTTTCATCGCGCACGTGGCCTCGGCCACTACGGGTACGCCCACCGGCAACGTGACTTTCATGGATGGCACAACCGCACTGGGCACCGTGGCACTGAATGGGGTTGGCACTGCCCAACTGACCGTCAATACACTCACCCTGGGCACACACTCGATCAGTTTTGTGTACGCTGGTGACGGCAACTTTGTCGCCAGCAGCTCGCCAACCATTACGGAAGTGGCACAGGACTTCCAATTCACCATCAGCAGCAACACCCCGAGTTCGGCTACTGTGCTGCCGGGCGGTGTGGCGACTTATGGCATCACGGTCGCTCCAACCGATGGCATTTACTTCCCCAACGCGGTCACGCTGACAGTGTCGGGATTGCCGACGGGCGCCACTTACACCCTCACACCCTCAACAATTGCGCTTGGCAGCGAATCGACGCCTGTAGTACTGCAGGTGCAAACTGCCTCGACATTAGCTCTTAACCGGAGCACGCCGTCTGGCCTGACCTTCGCCGTCATCTTCTTGCCGGTGCTCGGTCTGTTCACTCTTCGCCGGCGCGCACGCAGCGCAGGGCTTTTCATGCTGCTTGGGCTGGCGATCATGGTGGGCGTCAATGGTTGCGGCAGTTCATCAGGCATATTTGCCGCTCCAGCGCAAACTTCGACAATAACTGTGACGGGCACCAGCGGTACGCTGCAGCACTCCGTCACGCTCACCCTGACGGTCCAGTAGGAGGGACGATGAAAAAAGTGATTGTTACTCTTCTGTTGTGCCTCTGCTGTGCCGTAATGGCCGTGGCGCAGTCAGTGCAAATCTCGGCTGGATACATGTACCAAGCTACCCAGACCCTAGGCGGGGGTAACCAGATCTGCTTCAACGGCGGCCGCGCCGATGTCGCTTTCGGACTCCCACGGCATTTTGCCATGGTGGGCGAATTGACAGGCACACGCTCGGACATGGGCAGTGCTACGTACGATATGACACTGCTGACCATCATGGCCGGCCCAAGGTTCCAGATGCCGATCAAGAACTCCAAGGGCAAGCCCGGGCGCGTATCTCCGTTCGCTCAGTTCCTGGTGGGTGACGCGCGAGGCTCGAACGGCGCTTTCCCGAAAAACGGCACACTGGTTCCCAGCGCGGAGTCACTTGCCCTGTCTGGCGGGGGCGGCATCGATTTCGCGATGGCGCACCACACCACGTGGCGTCTGCTGCAGGTGGACTACCTCAACACCCAACTGCCGAATCTGTACGCTACTCACCAGAACTACTACCGCATCGGCACAAGTCTCGTCATCCATTTGCGTTGACTTGACATCTGTACTTGAACTCGAAGTTTTTGGCACTCCCTCAGGCGGCCGGCAACGACCGCCTGTTTTTTTTGCAAAATCCTGGAATGATTGATTGGCAAAGATAGAAACTTTCAAACGCGAGGCCTGGCGACCGGCAGTGCTGGATCGGAACAACTTCCTGAGCTTCCACATTGAGGATAGCCGGCCGGTGAGATTGCCCCGTCTACCAGCGCTGGACGCTACGGAATTGTGGTTACCCGCAGTTCTTTGACTGGAGTGCCGTCGCTCCACTTGCCCATGAACCGCTGCTGCGATGTGTCCCCAAGCGCGTACTCGCGGTTCCGGCCGTAGAACGCGGCATCCGTGAGGCCGTCAAAGAGCTTCCACGTTCCGTAGAAGTCAAGCGCGTCGACGCCATGGCCTTCGACGGCCGTAAAATCGGGCGAGTCATCCTTGGACTTCAGCCTTCGCTTCATCAACCACTCGAGGAAGCGCTGGCCGGGGGCCCCTCCAACAGATGGATCGGTGTACTTGGGATTGGACGCAATCGGCGCCAGATGATTGGCGATGAGCGGCGGTGAACCGTGGTCGTCGGAGACCAGGACGATGTAGTTTTTGTTCTGCGGGAGGACGTTCCTGGATTCATTGAAGATGCGTTTCGCATCGACGTCTTTGACGAGCCGGTCGCGATCGCCCGCGACGGCGAGGAGCAACGTGTCTCTGCCGATCATGCTCATGTCGGCAAGCTTTACTGAAGTCATTCTGGAGATTGTCCAGGTCTTTCCCGGTTCCACGCACATCAAGGCTTTCGGCGCCACGATTCCAAACTGTTTCCATTGCGCACCGAGGTTGGCGGTGATGACGCCGCCCATCGAGTGGCCAACAACGGCGACCTTGTCCAACTGGGGCCTTACATGGCCGGGTTCGGTTTGCAATTTCTCGATGGCGGAGCGAATGCCAGCGGCTGCGTTGGGGGTGAAATCGGACATGCGCGTGCGCACGCTGCTCTGATAAACCGGAAAAACAACGATATTGCCGCGTTTGACGATGTGGTCTATCCACGCGCCGTAAAACATCGGTTCCATCGCGCACCAGCCGTGGTTGAAGATGATGACCGGAGCGCTCTCCGGTTTGGGATCGGCTGGCTCAAATATCCAATAGCGTGTCGGCCCTGTGCCGTACAAGTTGGCGACAACCTGGTTGTGCGTGTAATCCACGCCTCCGGGACCACTGATGGCTTGCTTTGGCCCTTTGGGCTTCTCCTCGGTCTGCACCGAACGGGGAGCGGCACTCACCACAACCATCGCGATGACCAGCAATGCCAGGATCCTGATGCTGGCCGTTTCCACTGACGAATGTGTACTCACTCGCTGCATAGCCAATCAGCTCCCCGTCAGAAAGATGAAGACAACCCCCATCTGATTCGCGCCGCGAAGATCGCTGACTCATCGGTTTGGCGAACATTCGCCGCAACTCGCCAAGTTGATTCCACTATTATGCCGCAATGGGCCTCGCCATAACAGGCCTGGCACAAGCCAAGCAAGGCAAGGTGTGGCCATAGCCGCCAAAAAAGCGAGGCAAAACTGTTTGATCGACTAACCCGGCGGCCGTGCAAGCAGGCTCGGCCCCATTTGCAACTTAGGTCACGCCGTAACCTCTCACCCTGGCCGGCCTCACGCTTTAAGTGAACACCGTATTAATTCTTGACACTGTTCTCTGCTGCGGAATAGGATTCTGTCGCATATTCGCGGAGCGGGATTTAGCATGAATCCGGGAGGAGAACCAATGCGTCGTTTAGCAGTGTTTGTGCTTGTTGTAGTGCTTGCAGCCAGTGCCAGGGCGCAATTCGATACAGCAACGGTACTCGGAACAGTAACTGACCCAAGCGCAGCGGTCATTCCACACTGCCAGGTGGCGTTACACAACATAGCCACCGGGGCGCTGGCCACGGCAACTACCGACGGCCGGGGCGAGTTCCGGTTCGTGGACATCTCCGTCGGCTCCTATGAGCTGAAGGTGACGGCGCGGGGCTTTCAGCCGGCAGCGGCCAAATTCGAACTGACAGTCGGCGCTCACCAGCGCGTGGACGTGCAACTGCGGGTGGCTACGACGGCCACCACGGTAACCGCCACGGCCGAGGTGACCCAGTTGGAGACCGAATCCAGCGAACGCGGGCAGGTGGTCAATGAGCGCGAAATCGCCGAACTGCCGTTGAACGGACGGCAATACTCGCAGTTGGTCGAGTTGACTGCGGGCGTCGTTCCCAGCCCCAACGAGCTAGGCACAGGCTACACTCAACGCGAGGGATCGTTCAGTATCAATGGTCTGCGCAGCGTATTCAATAACTACATGCTGGACGGCCTGGACAACAATATGTATGGCACCTCCAACCAGGGATTCAGCAACCAGGTGGTGCAGTTATCTCCCGACGCAGTGGCTGAGTTTCAGGTGGTGACCAACAACATGAGCGCGGAGTACGGCCGCTCCGGCGGCGCGGCCGTCAACGTAGTCACCCAATACGGCACGAACCAGCTCCACGGCCGGGCATGGGAATTCCTGCGCAACACGAACCTGGATGCCACCGGCTTCTTCAAGCCGGATTACGGCGGCAAGCCGGCTCTGCACCAAAACCAGTTCGGCGGTACCCTGGGCGGTCCGCTGAAGAAGGATAAGCTCTTTTTCTTCATGGACTACGAGGGCTTCCGCCAGTCCAGCTCCTTCACCGACACGGCCACTCTGCCCACCACGGCCGAGCGCGGTAACCCGGTAGGCGGCATGGGCTTGCCTACGACAAACTACGTGATTGACAACCCCGGCGTTGGGTCCGGCTATCTCCCGGTTGACAACCCTTGCCCCTACGTCGGCCCGATCGGAGGCCCGCAGACTGTCGGCGCAAACATTAACGCGTGCAACTCGTCCACCATGTTTGGTGTGGGCTTGGGCGCAGGCGGGTCTGCCGCGCAGGCCTACTACGGCGGAACACAATACCTGAATCCGCCTTATGCGGCGGCGCCCGGGATTCCAATGTCGGCCGTCATCGACTACGCCAAGCGAGTCGTGGCGGAACTGCCCGCCACCACCAACAACAACCAGAGCAACAATTACATCGTTCTGCACCCCAACACCTTCGACCGCAACAAGGGCGACGTGAAGGTGGACTATGATGTGCGCAAGAACCTGCGTCTCTTCAGCCGCTACTCGCAAGCCAGCTTCAACGCCTTTGACCCCGGAACCATTGCTGGCCCGGCCGGCGAAGGCGGCGATGGCCATGTCTATGCCCCGGTGATTCAGATCGTGGGCGGCGCCACATGGACCATCAATTCGAAGTCCTTGCTGGAGGCCCGCTTCGGCTTCTCGCGCATGAAGGCTGGCAAGACCCCCCCGCTGGCCGGTGGCCCCAGCATGTTAGCGCAGTTCGGCATTACCGGCCTGCCCACCGACCCGCAATATACTGGCGGCATCACCTACGAGTACTTCTCAGACGGCGGCTTGACCAGCCTGGGCCGCTTGTGGACCAGCCCCCAGTACCAGAACCCCACGGTCTGGAATCCCAAGGTCAACTACACCCGGCTGCTGCCGCGCCACACCGTCAAGGTGGGGCTCGAATTCACCATGCTCCACGTGGCACAGCAGGACCTGCATCCGGTGATGGGCGGCGATGTCTATGGCGCGCAAATGAGCGGCTACGGCTACTACAACGGTCTGTATTACTCGGTCAGCCCCTCCCTCTATGGAGGCCATACCGCCCAAACCAACAAGATGTTCGACTATGCCGACTTCCTTCTGGGCTACCGCACCGAGATTGGCCTCTCCAACTCACCCATCGCCAACATCCGCGACTGGGGCTGGAACGGCTATTTGCAGGATGACTGGAAGGTGAACCAGCGGCTGACGGTCAACCTGGGCCTGCGCTATGAGTTCAATACTCCCCTCTATGAAGCCAACAACCAGCTCTCCAACTTCAATCCCACCACCCAGACCATGGTTCTGGCCAGCTCCAGCGACCGCTATACGCTCAATCCGAATAAGAAGGACCTCGGCCCGCGTGTTGGCGCGGCCTACAGTCTCACCCACAACATCGCCCTGCGCGGCGGCTTTGGCATCAGCTACTCGCACTGGAACCGGACCGGCTCCAGCTATCTGACCCTGAACGCGCCTTACGGCATCAGCGCAATGCGGATGGTCTACCCCAGCTTATCCACCTATCTCAACACCGAGGCCAGCTTCCCGGCCAATATGGTCAGCGCCACAAACTATAACCCGCTCGAGGTGGCCCTCCAGTACATGCCGCGTAACTCGCCCGACACCCAGGTACGGAGCTGGTTCTTCTCCGTGCAGCGCGATCTGGGCCACAGTTTGCTGGTTGACCTGGCCTACGTGGGCAACAACGGCCTTAACGAAATTCTCATCAACGATATCAACCAGGCGCCCAATGGGCAGCCGACTACGTGCACGACTGCAACCGAAAGCGTCTCCGGCGACTGCATCACAAATTTCCAGAGCCGCGTCCCTTACCCCAACTTCACCTCGATCCTTGGCACTTTGCCTTGGGGAACGTCGAATTACCAGGGCCTGCAAGCCAAGGTGGAAAAACGCTTCACCTCCGGGCTCTACCTGCTGGACTCCTTCACCTGGTCCAAATCCATCGATATCGCCGCTCAGGCCCAGGATGGCAGCGGCGGCTGCGACGACTGCGGCAACTTTATCCCCTCGGTGCAGAACATCTACAACGTGCAGGCGGATCGCGGCATCTCCGCAGACAACCGTCCGCTGATCAACGTGGCCTCCGTGGTCTGGTCACTGCCCGTCGGCCGGGGCCACTGGCTGGGGGGGAACATGAATCGCGCCTGGAACGAGGTGCTGGGCGGCTGGCAGATGACCGACATCTTCCAGGCCCGCAGCGGCGACCCGCTCACCTTTGCCTATAGCCCGGACACCGACACGCAAGTCTCGCCGCTGATCACCATCAGTGGCCGCAACTCCTACCGGCCCAACCAGAGCGGCCCGGCCGTGGCGGCAAACAAGTCCTACAAGGGATACTTCAACACCGCCAACTTCTCCACCCCGCAACCCTATGCGCCCTTCGGCACTTCGCCCCGCAACGCCGTCCGCGGCTACGCGTTCTGGGAGCTCGACACGGGTCTGACCAAGGATTTCTCCCTCGTTGGAAGAGCCCACCTGCAGTTCCGCGCCGAGGCTTTCAACATCACCAACAAGACCAACTTCGGAGAGCCGAACACCATGTATAACGGCGCCTCCAGCACCACCTTCGGCGTGATCACATCAACCCTTCCAGCGCGCGAGTTGCAGGTGGCCGGCAAGATCGTCTTCTAAATGAATCTTGCGGTTCCAGTAAGTCATGCGCAGAGAGTGCGCGGAGGATTCTTCTTGAAGAAGAATCCTCCGCGCGTTTCTTTTTTCCGGCTCGACGAGTTATGCCTTGTATCTTGCGAGATAAGACGTGAGGACAAGTGACACTTACAGGCAGAGAGGCCATTCCTGCCTATGGTCAGTGAACTAGTGTCGTGACTGCATGAATTGGTAATTAGCCATGGACAAGCGCGGGCGGGGACGCCCGCACTACAGCTGGCCGGGAGGCCAGCGCTACATTTCCCAATCACGCGGTCACTGTACTGGATGGAACAGCCTGGGGCGCGTATCCTGCTTTACATACAATTAGCCTTGCAGTTTGCACAAGGAGTGCCAACCATGACTAAAGGGCTATTCCGGCCAGGAATTACGATTGTCTGCGCCGCGCTTCTGCTCTCTTTGTTTCCGCATATGGCCGCTGCCAGAGGTGGACAGCAGACTCCCGCTGCCGCTCCAGCTTCTGCCCCGGATATTGTTCTCGAGGGCGTGGTTGCAGGCTCGCAGAATCAAACCTATATTCAAGTTCCGTTCGTCGTACCTGCTGGCACCGAGCGGGTCACGCTGACTTTTACCTACACCGGCAAGGAGCAGCATACAGCGCTTGATCTGGGCCTGCTTGACCCTGCCGAGCTTCGCTGTTGGAGCGGCGGAAACAAATCCCTGCTTACCGTGGGGATTGCGGATGCAACCCCCTCGTGCCTTCCGGGGCCCATTCCTCCGGGTTCGTGGAATGTGCTGATAGGCGTGCCCAACATTCGCCCCAACGTGCAATCGCGCTACACCGTGCATGTGTACTTTTCCTCCGGCGGCGCGGTTGCCAGCGAGCCCGCAATACTGAATGTGCCGCTCAGAGCAGGGCCGGCCTGGTATCGCGGCGATCTCCATTTGCACACAGCGCAGAGCGATGGCGAATGCCCTAGTCAGACGGGGAAGATGGCGCCTTGCCCGGTCTACTTTACTGCGGAGGCCGCAGCCCGCCGCGGGCTGGACTTCATCGCGATTACCGACCATAACGCAACCTCGCAATACAATCCCATGCGCGAGCTGCAACCTTACTTCGATAAGTTGCTGCTGATTCCAGGCCGCGAGATCACCACCTTCGAAGGCCACATCAACTTTCTCGGCACAACCGATTTTGTCGATTTCCGTTTGGGGAGCAAACAAGTTCCCGACATGAATACTCTGTTGCGGAACGCCGATCACCAGGGCGGGCTGACCTCGATCAACCATCCGGGGGACCCGAGCGGCGAGATTTGCATGGGCTGTGGATGGACGCCGTCTTCCAAGGTAGATACGCGTCTGCTGACAGCCGTCGAGGCCGTCAACGGAGGAAGCGAGCAGTACGGAATCCCCAACATTCCTTTTTGGGACAAGCAACTGGACCGAGGCTGCCGGCTGGCGGGGATTGGCGGGAGCGATAATCACCGGCCCATGCAGCCGCTCGATGGAATTGGCTCCATCGGAAGCCCGACAACGGTCGTCTATGCCACGGAGCTTTCGACGCCCGCGATTCTTACCGGCATCCGCGCCGGACACGTGTTCATCGATCTTGCGGGAACCCGGAATCGCCTTCTCGAAGTGACAGCGCGAGCCCGGAACCAGGCTGTCCACGCGGGGGATCTTCTTCAAGCAAGTAAAGACGAAGCTGTGGACTTCGATTTGCGTGTAACTGCCGCGGCGGGAGGAACCGTCCGCTGGCTGGAGGACGGCAAGGAAGTCGCGCTCAAGAACGGCGCGGCTGTTTCATCGGCCGATCAGAGTTTTCCTTTGGCCTGGGTAAGCGACGGCCACCGTCACTGGTTCCGCGCGGAAGTAGCGGGTTCCGACGGTAAGCTGTGGTTGCTAGGCAATCCCATCTACGTCAACTGGGAGTTATCGAATCAATGCGATGACCGCTGATCGAGCGATGCGGCAGAATGCGCCGCAATTGCTCGGCAAGCTTCTCTCCGTCAATTGTTGTGACCGATAAGGAGTCATTATGAATACCGTTGTCTTTCAGCGCAGTTGCAAGGCAGCCGGAATTCTTCTGTTTGTCCTGCTCCCGTGTTTGTCTCTTACCGCGCAGCAGTTAGCTCCCGGCTCGCGGACTGTGATGGATGCGCATAACTGCTACCCCTACTACGAATGGTGGAGCGACCGCATTGACCGCGCACTCTCCGCGGGCACTCCGCTGGCCATCGAGCAAGACCTCGCCTGGCATACGGATGCTAAAACTGGGCGCAGTTGGTCAGTGGTCACGCATGGTGAGCCCACTACCGGCGCCGAACCAACCATGGAGGAGTATTTTTTTCAGAAGGTCAGCCCCATTGTTGCGAAGGCATTTCGTGAGGGCAACCATGGAGATTGGCCGCTGATTACTCTGAATCTTGACTTCAAGGACAACAAACCCGAGCATCTGGCCGCGGTGCTGGAGCTATTGCGGAAGTACAAACCGTGGTTGACGACAGCCACCAAGTCCGGCGACCTGGCCGTTGTGGGATCGCTGGATGTGCGGCCGATCCTGGTGCTGACGGGTGAGTCTGACGCGCAGCAGGCAGTCTTTTACGATCAGTTGCAGGTTGGAGATCGCATCCTGCTTTTTGGCGCCATTCACAGCGAGGGCAAAGATGCCAGCGCCGCGCCAGAGGTGCTGGATACGGAAAAGGCGACCAACTACCGGCGCTGGTGGAACAACCAGTGGAAGGCGGTCGAGCCCGCCGGGCAGCCTCATGCGGGCGAGTGGACACCGGATAAAGCGGACAGACTGCGCGCGCTGGTGGAACGAGCCCACGCAAATGGGCTGTGGATTCGCTTTTACACATTGGATGGCGCGCCCGAGCAGGAGCTGAGTTGCCGCGGCTGGTTCCATGGATACAATTTTGGCTCGCTGGACGCTGCCCGAGTGCGCTGGCGTGCAGCCATCGCCGCTCATGTCGATTACCTGGCATCTGACCAGTACGAGCTGCTTGCACATGAGCTTCATTGAGCCATGGCGGTATTGCCGTGAAGCCGCCTGCGATAATAGTCATAGCGTGCGCTCTGCCCGATCCTTAGTCTTCCATGCTGAAGGAAAGAGAGGAAATGGGCGGCCAGACAGCAGAGGAATGTTCTTTGAACGGAGAGAAAAAAGCGCTGATCCGCCGGGCCAGGCCCGACCGCTCCCAGCGCATCCGGCATAGCGTGCAGTGGTTGTTCGTGGCTTTGAACGGCTGGCTCGGTGTGCAATTCTTCCTGTGGGTTCGATACTACGAGTGCGGAGGAAACGGCCTGTACGTGCCCCGTCCCGCCGGAGTCGAGGGCTGGCTGCCTATTGCCGGCCTGATGAACTCCAAGTACTTCCTGCTCACCGGGCGCGTGCCGCTGATCCATCCGGCAGCCATGTTTTTGTTCATGGCCTTTCTGCTGATGAGCCTGCTGCTGAAAAAAGCCTTCTGCGCCTGGCTGTGTCCGGTGGGAACGCTCTCTGAGTACCTATGGAGGCTGGGCCACAGAGTCTTTGGACGCAATCTGCGCCTGCCTCGCTGGGCCGACCTTCCACTCCGCGGGCTGAAGTACCTGCTGCTCGGCTTCTTCGTCTTCGTGATCGGCGCCATGTCCGCCGAGGCTCTCGCCAGTTTCATGAACACGCCTTATGGCTTGGCCGCGGACGTGAAGATGTTGAATTTCTTTCTCAACATGGGGCAGACAGCAGCCATAGTCCTCGTTCTTCTGACCCTCGGCTCCATGCTGGTGAAGAACTTCTGGTGCCGGTATCTCTGTCCCTACGGCGCGTTGATGGGGCTGGCTTCGCTGCTGAGTCCGGTCAAGATTCGCCGCGATGCAGAGGCCTGCATCGATTGCGCCAAATGCGCGCGCGCCTGCCCGGCTGGTTTGCCGGTGGATCGCCTGATGCAGGTCCGGTCGGCGGAGTGTAGCGCCTGCATGGTGTGTGTGGCGGCTTGCCCGGCGCAGGATGCTCTGCAATTCGCGCTGCCGGCGAAACGGGCCGCGGCGCCCGCACAGCGATGGTTCCGTCGCGCCCTTGGGCCGCTGGCTGTTGCCGGCATTCTGGCGTACATCTTCTTCGGGTTTATCCTTTTTGCCAAGGCCACCAGCCATTGGCAGACGAACATTCCCCGCGCGGTCTATATGAACCTGGTGACCCACGCGCGTGAATTAGCCCACCCAGGGATGTAAGAGCTTGTTAGAGCATCGAGTATTTCAGCTTTCCCCATTGCGTATATTCTTCTGACAGGCGAACCGATACGGAAAGGAATGCTTCCGCATTTCCCCGCGCGCGCCCTGGAACAGGAGTTCCGATGACCGCTGAACTGATCCACCGCCTGCACTTTGCCTTTACCATCACCTTCCACTATCTCTTTCCCCAGCTCACCATGGGCCTGGGACTGCTCATCGTGGTGCTCAAGTCGGTGGCGCTGAAAACCGGCGGCGGGCAATGGGACCGGGCGGCGCGCTTCTGGGGACGCATCTTCGCCATCAACTTCGTCTTCGGCGTGGTCACCGGCATTCCCATGGAGTTTGAGTTCGGCACCAACTGGGCGCGCTTCTCGCGGCTCTCCGGCGGCGTCATCGGCCAGCCGCTGGCCATGGAAGGCGTCTTCAGCTTCTTTCTGGAGTCGGCATTTCTGGGCCTTTTTCTTTATGGCGAAAAGCGAATCTCCAAACTCATGCATTGGTTTTCGGCGGTGATGGTCTTCGTCGGATCGTGGATCTCGGGATTCTTCATCATCGTCACCGATGCCTGGATGCAGCATCCCGTGGCCTATGATCGCCTTCCCAACGGGCAGTTTCAGGTACTCAGCTTCTGGCAACTGCTGCTGAATCCCTGGGGCTTACTGCAGTACGCGCACAATATGACCGGCGCAGTGGTGACTGGCTCGTTTGTCATGGCAGCCGTGGGCGCGTTTTATCTTTTGGAAGGCCGGTTGCAGAGCTATGGCCGCATCTTCCTCAAAGTCGGCGTCATTGCCGGCGTAATCGCTTCGATCCTCATCATCTTCCCCACCGGCGACCTGCACGGCAAATACGTTGCGCGCAATCAACCGGCCGCGATGGCCGGAATGGAGGGCTTGTTTAAGACCGAGGCTGGCGCGGGGGTTGTGCTGGTGGGCCAGCCCAACGAGGAGACTGGCCAGATCGACAATCCCATCGTGGTCAACGACGCGCTGAGCTTTCTTATCTATGGAACCACCAAGGCCGAAGTAACAGGCCTGGATCAGATTCCGCGCGACCAATGGCCCACCGCGCTGCCGCTGCTCTACTACGCCTATCACATCATGGCTGGCCTGGGGACCTGGTTTGCAGTGTTGATGATCGGGTCAGCGTTTCTGCTCTGGCGCAAGCGGCTTTATACCGCGCGCTGGGCTTTGTGGGCGCTGCTGCTCAGTTTTCCGCTGCCCTACATTGCCAATACCGCCGGCTGGCTGACCGCCGAGTTGGGTCGTCAGCCCTGGCTCATCTACGGCCTGATGCGCACCAGCGAGGGCTACTCGAACACTGTCTCGGCCAGCAACGGCCTGTTTACCTTGCTGGGCTTCATGGGGCTTTACCTGCTGCTGGGCATCCTGTTCACCGTTCTGATCTACCGCGAAATCAGCAGCGGTCCGGAGCCCAAGGCGCATGCCGCTGAAGCGGTTCACGCCGATTGACGCTTGCCACGCATTGCTGAAACAGACCGAATAGGAGTTTCGTCATGATGGGTTTTATCTGGTTCTGGCTGGTTGCCGTGATGATCGTGGGCTATGTGGTGCTCGACGGTTTCGATCTGGGCGTGGGCGTGCTTCATCTCTTCCTGGTACGCACCGAGGCGGAACGGCGAGCCGCGCTGGGCAGCATTGGCCCTGTCTGGGACGGCAACGAAGTGTGGCTCCTGGCTGCCGGCGGGACGCTCTACTTCGCCTTTCCGCTGCTCTATGCCTCGGCCTTCAGCGGCTTCTATCTGCCGCTGATGATTGTGCTCTGGCTGCTGATTCTGCGCGGCGTGAGCCTGGAGTTGCGCAATCACGTCGAAGTCGGCGTATGGCGCGCCCTGCTGGACGGAGTCTTCGGCCTCGCCAGCGCTCTCCTCACCATCTTCTTCGGCGCCGCTTTGGCGAATGTCTTGCGCGGCGTTCCATTGCAAGCTGACGGCTACTTCTTCCTGCCCCTGTGGACCAACTGGCAGCCCGGCCCTCATCCTGGCATTCTCGATTGGTACACGGTGATCGGCGGGCTGGTGGCGCTGGTGGCGCTCACGCTGCACGGCGCGCTCTGGCTCACCATCAAGACCTCCGGCGAACTCGCCCAGCGCGCCCGCCGCATTGTGACCCCACTGTGGTTTGGCCTGGTAGCCCTCACCCTGGCCAGCCTCGCCGCCACCATCACCGTGCGCCCGGTCAGCGTGAATAATTACTTCAATTACCCGGCCACCTTCATCGTTCCCGTGGGCGTTGCCGCGTCCCTGGCCGCCATCTGGTTTCTCAATCGCAAGGCCCAGCCAGTGAAGGCTTTTCTTTCGTCCTGCCTCTACCTGTTCTTCATGCTCTCCGGGGCGTGTTGGGGACTGTATCCCACGCTGCTTCCCGCCACCACCGGCGCTGATCGCGACATTACCCTCACCGGCGCCATCTCCGGCCCGCACACGCTCGCCGTGGGCCTGGTATGGTGGGGCTTTGGCATGGTGCTGGCCCTTGGTTACATCGTTTTTGTGTACAGCAAGTTCCGCGGCAAGGTGGATCTGCACGCTGGCGGAAACTAGAGCGGGAGTTCCGCCCCGGCGGCGAACAGGTAGCCCTTGCCTGGAAGCCGTGTCCACAATCCGTTTGGAGCAGACGCCCAGAGTAACCAGCAGGTCGAAGGTCCCCGGACTGAGTGAAACCAGCCGGTCCTCTCACGTCAGAGTGCGGGTCAGTGACTCTGACTAAAATCTCTCGAATCTAAAATCCATCGAATCTAAATAAGGCATTATCTCTCAATGACCTACAAATCTTGAGAAAAATTCAGAAAAATTGAGAACCGGATTCAAGACTTTTATGCAGCGATAAGGCAACACTTCCTGCATCTTGAACGGAACCGTCCGGCTGCTTTCAACAGGAGAAACAAGGCCCCTCTAGCCAGGACCAGACACAATCCGTTTTCCAGGATGAAGGTCAAAAGTCGCGTGAAGAGACGGCGAAGAGTCGAGATGCAGATCGAGCACCGCAAGATCTCCCTCTTCGCCGCTCCCGACCCCGGAACCGGTTCTGGAGCCAGGGTCGCGCTTCTGCCTCAGAGCGGACACATTTCAACACAATCTGAGTTCGAGGCCTGCCCTCCCTGCGGGTCTCCCGGCAAGTTACTGCCGGGAAAAGCCGTGGCACTGGCCGGCCTGGACCTGGCGGAGCGGTTCAACTGCACCGCGCCGCATCCGGCCAATGGTGGGTTTGCAAACAATCGTTTTTACAGAAATTAAGGAGAGCTTTCATGGCTGGTCATCGAATCTCTACCCAAAGCATCCCGCGCCGTTTCCTGCGGATTCTCGGTCCGGTAGCGGCAGCCCTTGCGTTCCTGGTTCTGCCGTTACAGGCATGGGGCGTTTATAACTTCACGGTATCCAAAAACACCTTCCCCTCCACGGCGGTTGGCAGTTCCGTGACGCAGACAGTTCAGGTGACCTACAACGGCCCTGTCGGCTCTCCGCTGGCCATCACGTCGATTGTTCTTCAGTCGGCTGGCGCGGGGGGAACGGAGTACACGCTCGGCGCCATCACCGGCTGCACCGTGGATAGTACCGGGACGAACAAGAATCCCGGTGGAACCGTCTGCAATATTTCCATAACTTACACTCCAGCCTTTCCCGGCAGCCTGGTTTCGCCAGCTCTCTCGCGCAACGCAACGCTTCTGGTTACCGACGGCAATGGGAACAAGTGGGCCCTGGGGTTGGCGGGTGCGGCCACGGGTCCGCTGCCGCAACTGGTTCCCGGAACCCTCGCTCGCTATGCCGGGGCTGCCTATACCGGGACGGCCGGCAACACCCCGTTTCCCCAGGACAACGGCCTGGGCTCGACAACCGGAGCCTATGGCGGCGATGGCGGTCCGGCGGTGGATGCGCAGTTCAATTTCTCCACTACCGCACAAATTCAAACTCAGCCCATGGCTTACGACAGCGCCGGAAACCTCTACGTAATCGATACCAACAACTACATCATCCGCAAGATCGACAACACCTCCAATCACAACGTGACCACCATCGCCGGAATGCATGGGCAAGGCGGATACTCTGGAGACAGCGGTCCCGCCACCAGCGCCAAATTGGCATTCCCGTATGCGATTACCCTGGATGCCGCCGGCGACATCTACTTCATAGACAACACCAACATCTATGGCAGCGGATATGTGAGGCTCCGCCGCATCGACGCGGCCTCCGGGACCATCACCGCCGTGGCCGGCCAGAACTATAGCGGAACCTATGACGCAACGGACGGCGGCGGGACTTGCGTCCAGTCCTCGGGTGTTGTGAATTGCGGCGACGGCGGATTGGCCACCTATGCCGATCTCAATGGCGTCAGCAACATGGCCTTCGATCAAGCGGGCAACATCTATCTCTGGGGTAGAGGCGTCGCTTTCATCCGCGAGATTACCGTCGCCGACGGAAAGATCAACACGATTGTAACGGCCGCGCAACTCAACAGCACCTCCGGGGGATATGGCGGCATGACCCTGGCCGCCGATGGCAATCTCTACGTCGTAGTCATCGACAATACTCTCAACGGCGGCCAAAGCGCGGCGGTCATCAAGCAAATCAAACTATCCACCAACCCCGTCACCATCACCAACGTGGCCGGCGGAACGTGGCAAGCCAATTACTGCACTTTCGCCTCGGCGCAGGGAGGCTTTCCCGCCGCCGACCTGCTCATCGAAACTACTGGCCAAACCGGGGATCTGGCCAGCGATGCCTCCGGCAATCTCTATTTCGCCACCAGCACGCAAATTCAAAGTTGCCCCTACGCGGGTTACCCGGCGGTCTATCGGATCAATCCGGTCACGCAAACCGCTTACTTGATGGCGGACGGAATGGATGCCTCCCTCAATGGAATGGCTACCGACGTAGCCTTCAACGCCTTCTTAGGCTACGATGAGACCCCCTACTCCGCTATTCCCGACTACGCCGGCAACCTCTACGTCATGACGAACAATCAGATCGCCGAAATCTCCGGCTCGAACTCCGCGCTCTATATGCCCAGCGGCAGCAGCGGATTGCAAGATTACTCCACCAGCGCGGATCAGACTGTCACCTATGTCAACGTTGGCAATGCCAGCGATACCATCCCTTCCTATGATTTGACCTACGAAACAAACTTCCATGTTGATGGCGCTTTCCCAACGGGATCCTGCATGGCCGGCGCCAGTCTCGCTCCCAGCGGCGTCTGCTCGCTCAACCTGCAATTCACCCCCACCCAGGTTGGCGCGCTCACTGACACGCTGAGTGTCCAAAACACCGTGCCCCAGACCGTCAGCCTGACTGGCAACGGCACGGCCTATCCGCGCATTGGGGTCAGCCCATCGTCGCTCAGCTTTGGCAATCAGGTGGAAAACACCAGCGCGTCCCAGATCGTCACCATCACCAACACCGGGACGGCGACTCTGACGGTGAACAATCTCGAGTCCAACGGCACGAATCTCTCCAACTTCGTTGTGGCCGCCGGTGGCTCCAGCCCATGCACGATCACAAGTTATGCGATTTCTCTCACGGCCGGTAGCAGTTGCACCATCCAGGTGACCTTTACTCCAACCGCCGTGACCAGCTACTCCGCCTACCTGCAGGGAGCTGCCAACACGACAGTCAGCAGCAGTACCCTGATCTCACTTTCCCAAAGCAAGCTGATTCCCTTCACCGGCACGGGCACCGCCGCGTCATCCGGTGCGCCCGCGGTCAGCCTGAGTCCCTCTCCGCTGATTTTTTCCCCCACCACCGTGCGACAGGGAAATGATCTTAGCGTCACGCTGAAGAACACCGGAACCGCGCCGCTCACCTTCACCGGCAGCACTCCCTTCACCATCAACGGGGGCGCTAGTTCGCCTTTAAGCTACTATCCGAGCGGCAGTTGCGCAAACAATGTGAGTTCTTCCACACCGCTGGCGGCTGGCGCCTCCTGCACCATCACGGTGCAATTCTGGCCCCAGAATGCAGGGGCCTACGCGGCAACGCTCAGCGTGGCCGATAATGCCGCCAACTCGCCGCAAACGGTAGCGATCACCGGCATCGGCCAGGCTGGCCAGTTGCAGTTCATCCCGGCGCTGCTTAATCCCTACGCGGGAGTGATCGGCTTGGGAAGCGGCTGCCAGGACACCGGCAACAGCGGTCCGGCCGTCAACGCCCTGCTCTGTAAGGCATACGCTATAGCCGCCGACATGAACGGTAACATCTACATCGCAGATGAGGATATGAATGTAGTTCGCAAGGTGGACGCTTCGGGCAATATCTCCGACTTTGCCGGTTTCGCCTCCGAGAGCAACGCCTCCGGCCCCGGCTGCGCCCAGCAGACCAACAGCCTGGGGGACGGTTGTCCGGCCACCGACGCGACGATCAGTTTTCCTGAGGGCGTCGCGGTGGACGGCTTTGGCAACGTCTACATCGCCGATACGGGCAATAAAAGCATTCGCAAGGTCAATGTCCAGACCGGCATCATCACCACGTTCCTCGGCGTCACGAATGGATCGCTCACCTTCGGCTCGAACACTGTCAATTTCATTCCCGGCGGAATGTCCTTCGATCCCTCCGGCAATCTCTACGTCACCGACTCCATAGCGGATATTGTTCTCAAGGTCGATACGGCAGGTAATTACACGGTCTTTGCCGGACTTATGACTTCACAGGGACCTCAACAGGGCTATAACGGCGACAACCAACCCGCCACCAAAGCCGAGCTCTACTTGCCCACCGGTGTAGCCGCCGACCTTTACGGCAACGTCTACATCGCCGATTCCCAAAACAACCGCATCCGCAAGGTCGATAGCAATGGAAACATCACCACCGTTGCGGGCAACGGAACTGCAGGCAATACCGGCGATGGCGGCCCAGCCACCAGCGCGGAGATATATGCCGGTGGAGTAGCCGTCGATGCATCTGGCGAGTTCTATTTCTCGACCGACGCCACTTCGATTCGCAAGGTCGACTTGCTGGGTAACATCTCCACCATCGCCGGCGGTGGAACCGGCAGTACGGGCGGTCCCGCTCCCCGCGCAAGTCTTTTCGATGCTGTTAACCCCGGCATCGATCTGGCTGGCGACGTGCTGATTCCCTCCGATTCCGGCGTGGCCAGCGCCGGCCCGCAGGGCGATCTGGTCTTCGGCAGCCAGAGCGTTGGTTCAACCAGCGCGGCCCTGCCTGTCACCTTAACCAATAGCGGCAATGCCGCGGTGTATTTCTACAATCCGAGCAAGGTGGATTCTGCCCCTGGAAGATCCGCTTCCAGCATGGCGAAGGCGCAAGGCGCCACTTCCTTCGACTCCCCCATTGGCGGTGGCATCGGCACAATTACGGGAGACTTCGCCATCGCCTCCGGCGGAACCTGCAACTTCAGCAATGGTCTGGCCGCCGGCGCCAGTTGCTTCTTGAACGTAACCTTCTCGCCTACGGTCGCTGGCGCGCGGATTGGAACCATCACCCTCTACACCGACGAGCCATTCGCCTCCTACACCGCAACCGTGCAGTTGTCGGGTACCGGAGTCCAGGCCACGACCGTGGCCACGCCGGTGATCTCGCCGGCAACGGGCACATTCAGCAACTATCAGACTGTCTCCATTACCGACTCGACCACCGGTGCAACCATCTGCTACACGACGACGACCGGCACAACGCCCGCCGCCTCCAACGGAAGCTGCACGGCCGGATCGACTTACAGCGGATCGTTCAGCATGGGCGCAGGCACCAATATCCAGGCCATTGCCACCCTGGCCGGATCGACCAACAGCGCCATCGCCTCGGCCACCTACACGCTGCAAGCCGCGCCGCCCACGCTGACGCCGCCTGGAGGCACCTACGTCGGAGCGCAGTCAGTTACGCTCTCAACCATTTCGACAGGCGCGCAGGTTTACTACACCACCAACGGATCCACGCCCACGGGCTCCGCGCCGTCCATCCTCTATAACAGCGGCACGCCCATCTCCGTCACGACCAGCGGAACCGTCATCAACGCCATCACGATCGACGATGGCTTCCAGAACAGCACGGTTTCCACCGGGACTTACGTCCTGCAATTTCCGATCGCCGCGCTGACCGCCCCGCCGTCCTTTACCGCTGTTGCGGGCGCAACTTCCGCGGCGCAGGCGGCCACGCTCCAGAACACCGGCAACGCGCCGCTGACTGGCATCGCAATCAGCATCACCGGAACCAATCCCAGCGACTTCGCCATCGCCACGGGCACAAACGCCTGCGGAACAACGCTGGCCGCGGCTTCCAGTTGCTCCATCTACGTCACCTTCACCCCAGCCTCGACAACCAGCTTTGCGGCCACGCTCTCAGTGGCCGACAACGCCTCCGGCTCGCCGCAAACAGCCAGCCTCGCCGGTACGGGAGTGGCGCCTCCCAGCTTCACCGTCGCCTCATCCACGCCTACGCAGACCGTGCAACCCGGCGGCGCTGCCGCCTACACCATCAACGTGAATTCGGTGAACGGCTCCTACACGAGCGCGGTCACTCTGGCTGCCAGCGGATTGCCAGCCGGAGCTACGGCCAGCTTTGTGCCGCCCACGGTAACGCCTGGCTCGGCGGGGGGAAGCTCGGTACTGACCATTCAAACCGTCACAACAACCGCGTCGGGAGCGGCGACGGGGTTCAAGTGGCCGCTGGCCGTACCGGCGTTGTGCTTCGCCTGGCTCTTCTTCGTGCCCGGTAAACGCCGTAGACGCTGGATCACGCTGGGAGTCCTGCTCTTTGCCTCACTGGGTGCGCTCACGGCTCTCTCCGCCTGCGGAGGCGGCTTCGCACTGCCCGGAGCAGCCTCCCGCAGCTACACCATCACCGTCACGGGAACCGGCGGCGCCATACAACAAACCACCACCGTGCAGCTCACGGTCGAGTAAAAGGAGACCCCCATGCGACTCAGGATCAAAACCATATTCGCCCTGCTGTTGACCATCGCCGCGGTCTCCAATGCGCCGGCCGTTGCCCAGACCCCCGCCCAGCCCGCGCCCACAAGCAACAAGCCCCTCCGCGCCGAACTGGCGCTGGGCTACAGCTACCTGCGCAGCAATGCTCCTCCGAGCGGTTGCGGTTGCTTCAACCTGAACGGCGGCAGCGCCGCCTTCGCCTGGCAGATCAAGCCGGGAGGCAGCATTGCCCTGGTGGGCGACGTGACCGCCGCTCACGCCGGCAGCATCACCAGTTCCGGCTACAACCTCACATTGAGTTCGTACACGGTGGGCGCGCGTTATCTGCCGCGCATCGGCCGCTCCTCCTTCCAGCCCTTCGGCCAAGTACTGATCGGCCTGGCTCACTCCAGCGGAACCCTGGTCCAGGGCCAAACTCCAGCGGCCTTCAACGCCGGCGCGGCCTTTGCTGCCAACCTCGGCGGCGGCCTTGATCTGCGCGCAAACCGGAAATTCTCTGTTCGCCTCGTCCAGGCTGATTACCTGGTCACCACCTTCGACAACGGCGTAAACGACCACCAAAACAATCTCCGCATCAGTTCAGGACTGGTGCTTCACTTCTGAACCGCGGTGGGAGAGATGGAATCGCCGCTCAGAGCAAAATGAACCGCAAGCTCCGATTCATCCCGGAGCTTGCGGCCAGCAGAGCGCCTCCAGGAGTTCCTCCAGCGTTCCCTAGCCGCACAACAGCGCCAGCGAGGCATCTGTTCCGCGAATTAGCGGGTTTGATGCGGATTTTGTCCGGGCGGCAGGATTTCTCCCCTGTTTTCCACAGGCCGGGCGACTCCCAGGAAAAAATGAACCAAATAATGCACCAATTTTCCACGTATTTTTTTGTGGCGGCGGGTTCGTGTCATCTTATGCACTCAAAGTATTGGCATAATTCAAGCAAGAGCGGTTTCTCAGTAACTGTTCCAAGCGTCGAGTCCAGGGAGGGCGGGGTCCAGAACCCAAGTTCACAGCCTGAGTTCGAGACCCGAGGCCTAACCAAGACCAACCACGGGAGCACTGAAGAGTGACCAGCTATAGCCGCCAGGACGTGTTGCGCATCCTGCAGATCGGCTCCCGCCAGTTGCATGTGTGGGAGCGGGCGGGCATTGTTCCCCAACAAAAGAGCTACACCTTCCAGGACCTTGGGCAGTTGAGGATCTTGCGCGCCCTGCGCGAGGAAGACGTGTCAGTGGCGTCGATCCGGCACTCGATTGTCGCCATGAAGGCGGTGGCGGGGATGGCAAATCCGCTGCTGGAGGCCAGCCTGGTGAGGACCGGGACGCGTCTGGCCTTCAGGCACCACGGAGCGATGGTGGACCCGATCCGCCGGCAGTTGCTCTTCGACTTCGAGCGGCTGGATCAGCAGAGGGGTAAGCCGTCGGCCACTTCCGAGCCGGCGCCGCTGCGCAGACCGGTGGCGGGCACTCCGCGACGCGCGCAGGATATGTTTCTGGAGGCGGTACAGGCCGAGGAAGCGGGCGATAAGGCCCGCGCAATCAAGGCTTACCAGGAGATCATGGAGTTCGATCCCAGCTTCGCGCCAGCCTGGATCAATCTGGGGACGATTCACTTCCATCTGCGCGAGTTTGACCTGGCCGAGCAGCTTTACCGCCGGGCGACGGAGATCGATCCAAGCTACGTGCTGGCGTTTTTTGACTTGGGCAATGTGCTGGACGAGTTGCAGCGGCTGGATGAGTCGATTGTCGCTTACCGGCGGGCGATTGCGCTGGCTCCCGGCTATGCCGACGCCCACTACAACCTGGCTCTGGCCCATGAGCGCAAGGGCGAGGCGCGCCCGGCGCTGCGCCACTGGCAGGCTTACGCGCGGCTGGACAAAGGCGGCCCGTGGGCTGAGCATGCGCGCGGACAGATTCACAAGCTGCTCGATCGCGAGAAGCTCTCCATCGCCTGGCGCGCGGAAAGCTTCATTGCGCCGCACAAAGGGACGGCGGCGCTGGAGTTGGTGCCCGCCGAGGACTCCAAACCTGACTGAGAACCAATAAGTCTGCAAGACACGATGGCCCTTCCCGAAGGAAGGGCCAATCTGCTGAACAAACTGAACAAGCCTTACTCACTAGGTTACGGTCACAGTGAAGGTGGTTGTGGGCGCCGGGGTCACCGAGGGAGTTCCAGTTCCCGTCACCGTGAAGGTGTATGTCCCAGCCGTTGTCCCCGGAGTGCCGGTGCTGGTTGTAGTGCTGCCGCCGCTACCGCATGCAGTCAGGCTGCCCAGCGCCGCCATCACCAACAAGACGCCCAGCATCGAGCGCCAACTGCGTCGCCGCGCCGGAATCCCCAGGAAGACCAGGAAGGCCAAAACCGCGCCGCCGCCCGCGCCTGCCCATCCCCGGCCCTTGCCCGGCAGCTTCGGCGAAGCCAGCGCCGCGCTTGTGGCCGCCGTCGTGTTCAGCGTGACGGTCGCCGTTCCGCTCGCCGTGCTGGAACTCAGCGTTACCGTCGTCGGGTTGATCGAGCAACTCGGCAAATACGTAGCCCCTGTGGGATACGACGTCAGCGCGCAGGTGAGTGCAACGCTTCCCGCATAGCTATTGCTCGAACTCACCGTAAGGGTTGAGGTCGTGGATGCTCCAGGCGCAATGGCTGCCGGCGTCGTAGCAGCCAGCGTATAAGTGCCGCTGCCGCTGGAGGCCGAGGTTACCGTCACGGTTGCTGTGCCGATTGCCATGGCGTAGGTTCCGTCAGCGTTATAAGTCGCGGTGATGGTATCGTTTCCGACACTGAGGTCACCGGCTGGAATCGCAAATGTGTAGCTCCCAATCGTTCCACTTGTGCTCAGCGTTTCAGCGGCGGAGGTGTAAGTGCCGCCGGAGAGAGTGACCGTGCCGGTGGGCGCGGTGGAGGAACCAGTAACGGTGACAGGAACCGAGAGCGAATCCGCCGTAGTGATGGATGAGTACTGCGGCTTCACCGCAACCGTCGCGGTGGCAGTGCCATTGGCGGTGTTCCAGTACGTGATGAGTTGCGTCACATCCACGCTGCCCAGCCCGGATGCCAGATCGTACCCGGCGGCAGCGTTGTAGCCGTTCTCGAAGTAGTAATCCACCGAATCGTAGATGCAATTCGAGGAGCCACTTTTGCACGGCACAGAGTTATTGCCCACCGTCACATCGTGAAAGATCGAGCTCGAATGGCTGCCGTTGTAGAGGTTGTAAAGCACGGCGGCCGCCTGTCCCAACCTGCTGCCGGCTTTCTGCTGCACCAGCGCCAGCATCCCCGCGAAGGCCGGCGCGGCGGTGGACGTTCCGCCAAAACCGTCAAAATCCCCGGCCGATATACTCGAGCAATTCAGCGTGGTGTTCGTGCTGCTGAAATTTTCGCCAGTGTCGTCGTCGCAAACCAGCCATGTTGCGTAGTCGTAACCGTTGCCGGACATCAACGACACATCCGGCACATCGCGCGCCCCATCCTGCGGCACGCCCGTGCCGCGCTGCCATGCGGGCTTGCTGTAGCCGGACAAGCAGCTTCCACCGGCCGTGAGGGTTGCGCAACTGCTCACGCCGCCGCTGCCCGCCACGATGCTGGCATATTTGCCCGTCTCGGGCACATTCTCGCTAAAGGGATTGGTGTCGCCCACCACTGAGTCGTTCCATATCGACTCCGGAATGTAGCTCAAAACCGTCCTGTAATAGGTTGAGGAACTGCCCAGCGTCGCACTCACGTAGCTCGTGAACGAGCCTTCCAGCGCATAGAAATCTGTTCCGCCCACGGCAATGTCATACGGTGTCGAGGCAAAGCCGCTCACCGACAATCCGTCTTTGGCGATTGTGGTCGTCTTGGCGGTGTCGCCATCGCAACTGGCCGAACCGCTGTCGCCGGTCGAAACCGTTACCGCGATGCCCTGCGTTGCCGCCTGCTCCCACCAGCCGTTGATCAGCGCGTTGCCGCTGGTGCCGTTGTCATACTCGCATTCGCCGAAGCTCAGGCTGAAGATGTCCACCAGGTTGGCATCGAGCGCCGCCTCAATGCCTGTGTTGAGGTCCGTGGAGGCGTAGTAGTAAATCGACGCTCCTGGAGCCAAACCTGACGAGAGTTCGGTGTCGAGATAGGCTTCGTCGGCATCGTCCGCAACGTATCCGGAGCCTGGGGTGGCAGAGCATGAACTGGAACTGGTGCAATAGTTCAGCGTGGGGCTGGTTGCATAGGAACTGCCGAGAAACGTGCTCCGGTAGGTCCCCACGATGCTGGCGATGATCGTTGCATCGCCGCCAATCCCGATCTTCACCCCTGCTCCCGTACATCCCGAACTGGAGCCGCAACCTGTCCCCGAGTAGGCAGCGTTGAAGGCGTTCGGCGTGTCATAGATCGTTGCCGCATCCGCAGGAACGATATAGAGAAAATCTCCGCCGCTTGTATCCGTAAGGCCGGCTCTTGGCTTGTTCGCCGAGACAGCGCTTGCCGGCTCCATCCTTTTGGTCTGTGGGTCTGCCCTGCCCGCGTTTCCGCGCACAGAGTGCGGCCTGGGCCGGATTGTGTTCAGGTGCGCAACACCCTTGACCACACTGGCCAGCGCCGAGGGAATCTGCGGGTCCGTTGTGTTCGAAGTGAACTGGGCATCGTTGGTCTGAAACGAATGAATGGAGGTGTGAAACGCCTCCTCCACCTGGCTTACCGATCCGGAAAAGGCGATATTCGTGCGCCCGGCTGAGACCGGCTCAACCTGAAACCCATGCGACTCCAGCCAGGCAACAAGGGCCGCTACGTCAGAGTCCGCAGGCCCGTAGAGCTTGCCAAACTGCTCCGGGGTGAGCCACTTGTGGTAGTTCGGCGACGACTTGTCCTGCAACTGGGCCAGATACTGGTCCAGCGCCGCTTGCTGCTCGCTCGTGCGCGAGAGCACCAGGCGCATGTGGGTCAGTTGCGTCGAGGCCGAAGCCTCGCCCTGGTCGTACTGCGCTTGCGCCCTGTGCGGCACGTTGCCTTTGAGCGTTGTCAGCGACGACTCGTCCACATCCGTCGTAATCCGCGGGGCAATCGTGGAATTCTGAGCCGCCAAGGCTGCGCAACTCAGCAATGCGCCGGCCAATATACCAAGAGGGGAGGCCTTCATAAGACGCATAGCAGTTTTCCTGGACCCTTCCTTCGGGAAAAATTCCCGAATAAGCAAAAAAATCGTGGTTCCAACCGGGAATCCCGGAAAGGAACCCCGCCCGCCGCCATCCCACGCTCTGCTCGGACGCTATCACCACGATAATCCGTAGCTTGACTTCGAGACGGAACAGGACGCCCTTTCGCTCAAAACGCGCAGGAATCTTTCTCAGATGGGGAAAATTCCAGCCCCGATTCCAGTTTGCGTACATCGGCACTGCACATGTGAAACCCGGAGCCAGATAAAGGGATGATCGGAAACAACAGGGTACGCTGGCGAAGCGCCGAGCGCAAACAAACCACCTAAGCAGCTTGCTTAGACGCAGTTCACCGAAGAAAGTTGACTGCGGGAAGTGAAGAAGCGATAAACTCCCGCCGAAGTTGCCAGGCTCACAGGGGGCGCTGGCGCGGCGGACCGGGCGCGGCGGACCGCAGGCCGCTTGTTTTGATACACTTCAAGGCCGGAGGAAGTATCCCTTGGCAGACACCGTTCACACGCCCGCACTGACGCAGCTTTCCGAAGAGGAGAGCCTTTTTTATTCAACCGTCCAGCAGTTTGCCGAGGAGGCGATTGCCCCGCACGTGCGCGCCATGGACGACGAACAACACATTGCCCCGGAGCTGGTGGAGCGGATCTTCGAGCTGGGTCTGATGGGGATTGAGATCCCCGAAGAGCTGGGCGGCGCCGGCGGCAGCTTTTTCGATTCGGTGCTGGCCATTGAGGCGCTCTCGACTGTGGACCCCGGCGTGGCGGTTCTGGTGGATGTACACAACACGCTGGTGATCAATGCGCTGCTCCGCTGGGGCTCTCCTGAGCAGCGAAAGCATTGGCTGCCGCGGCTGGCCTCCGACACGGTGGGCGCCTATGCGTTGAGCGAGGCCAACTCGGGCTCGGATGCCTTTGCGTTGCAGGCCCGCGCGGAGGCAATTCCGGGCGGCTACCGGCTGAACGGACAGAAGCTATGGATTTCCAGCGCGCGCGAGGCTGGGCTGTTTATCATCTTCGCCACGCTCGATCCAGCGGCGGGCTATCGCGGCATCACGGCTTTCCTGGTGGAGAAGGGCACGCCGGGATTCACGGTGGGGCGCAAGGAAGACAAGCTGGGGATTCGCGCCAGCAGCACCTGTGAGTTGATTATGGACGGCTGCGAACTCCCCGAGGCAAACCTGCTGGGCAAGCCGGGCAAGGGGTACAAGATCGCCATTGAGACGCTGAACGAGGGGCGCATCGGGATTGGCGCGCAGATGCTGGGACTGGCCGAGGGTGCCTGGGCACACGCGGCCCGCTACGCCAAGGAGCGGCGCCAGTTTGGCAAGCCGATTGTGGAGTTCCAGGCAGTCCAGTTTGCGCTGGCTGAGATGGCCACGGAGATTGAGGCGGCGCGGCTGATGGTCTACAACGTGGCGCGAATGAAGGACTCGGGAAAGCCGTTTTTGCGCGAAGCGGCGATGGCCAAGTATTTTGTCCCCAAGGTGGCCGAGCGGGTGGCCAGCCAGTGCGTTGAAATCTTCGGCGGCAACGGGTTTGTGCGCGATTACCCGGCGGAAAAGTATTACCGCGACGCCAAAGTGGGCCCAATCTACGAGGGCACGTCGAATATGCAACTGGCCACGATTGCCAAGCAGGTGCTGGGGAAGTAAAGCCTTGGCGCTTACAGCGTTTGCGCGCGCTGCACGGTGCGGACGCCGGCTACGCGGCGCAGGCCGAGGACCATCCGGTTGAGGTGGCCGACGTCTTCGGCTTCGGCGACAAACTCGATGATGGCTTCGCCGTTCTCGTCATGGCGGATATCGACGCCGCTGATGTTGGCGTTGTCGTCGGAGATGACGGCGATCAGCTCCTTTAACATGCCGGCGCGGTCGTCGCAGGTAACAGTGATCTTGACCGGATAGCGCTGCGGCCGGCCGGCGGACTGATCGCCCACGCGGGACCACTCGACATTGATGCGGCGGTCGCTCTCGTAGAGCAGGTTCTGCACGTTGGGACAACCGCGCGCATGGACGGCCACGCCCTTGCCGCGGGTGACGTAGCCGACGATCTCCTCGCCGCGAATGGGGTTGCAACATCGCGCGCGATAGACGAGCAGGTCGTTCTGACCCTCCACCTGGAGCGAATCCGAGCCGGTGAGGTGCAGCTTGCGCACCGCGTCGGACATGGCCGCCGCACCGGACTTCGGCTCCGGGGCAACCTCGGCTTCCGGCAGGTTGGCGGAGCCGGGAGCCAGTTTGTTGAGCACCCCCCGGGCGGAGTGCTTGCCCTGGCCCAATGCGGCCAGCAGATCGGCGGCGGTGGCCACGCCATATTCGTTGGCGATGCGGCCCAGATCCTGGTCGCAAATCTGGCTGAGCGGCACCTTGAATTTGCGCGCCGCGCGCTCCAGCAGCTTGCGCCCGATCTCCACGGCGCGGCGGCGAAGGTCTTCATTGAGCCAGTGCTTGATCTTGTTGCGGGCGCGGGGACTCTTGACGAAGGTGAGCCAATCGCGGCTCGGATTGTGGTCCTTCTGGGTGACAATTTCGACGATGTCACCGGTCCGCAGCTTGGTGCGCAGGGGCGCCATGCGGCCGTTGACCTTGGCGCCGACGCAGGTGTGGCCCACCTCGGTGTGAATGGTATAGGCAAAGTCGACGGGCGTGCCTTCGGCCGGGATCACGACGACCTTCCCCTTGGGCGTGAAGGTGTACACCTCGTCGGGATAGAGGTCCATCTTCAGGCTGGAGAGAAACTCGTTGGGGTCGGTCATCTCCTTTTGCCACTCGACCAACTGCCTGATCCAGTTCAGCCGCTCCTCGTCGCGGGCCGTCACTGCGGCGCCGCCAGCCTTGTACTTCCAGTGTGCGGCGATGCCTTCCTCGGCGATGCGGTGCATCTCCTCGGTGCGGATCTGCACTTCGAACTGGTGGCCGGTGGGGCTCATCACCGTGGTGTGCAGCGACTGGTAGCGGTTGGCGCGGGGCATGGCGATGAAGTCCTTGATGCGGCCAGGCACCGGGTGCCACAGGGTGTGGATGAGACCGAAGACGGCATAGCAGGCAGCCACGTCTTGGGTAATGACACGAACCGCCAGAAAGTCATAGACCTGGTCGAAGGAAACCTTCGAGCGTTGCTGCTTCTGGAAGATGGAGTAGATGCGCTTGATGCGCCACTCGACGCGGGCCGGGATGCCGTTTTCGCGCAGTTGCTCCACCAGCGTGTCTTCCACGCCGTGCAAAAACTGCTCACCATCGACGCGGCGAACTTCGACGGCCGCCGCGACCTGCTCGTAGCTGACCGGGTCGGTGTAGCGGAAGGCCAGATCCTCCAGCTCGCCGCGCACCTTGCCCATGCCCAGCCGGTGAGCCAGAGGCGCGTAGATGTCCAGGGTTTCCCGCGCGATGGCCTCCTGGCGCTCGGGCCGCAAGTGCTCAAGAGTCCGCATATTGTGCAGCCGGTCAGCCAGCTTGATCAGCACCACGCGCACGTCCGTGACCATGGCCAGCAGCATCTTGCGCACGTTTTCGGCCTGGCGATCCTCGCGGTTGGCAAACTGGATCTTGTCGATATTGGTGACGCCCTCGACGATGTGGGCCACCTGGTCGCCGAAACCGGCCGCAATCTCCTCGTTGGTGGCGGGCGTGTCCTCCACCGAGTCGTGCAACAGGCCCGCGGCGATGGACGTCGAGTCCATCTTCATCTCCGCCAGCACCTCGGCCACTTCGAGCGGGTGGATGATGTAAGGCTCGCCGGAGGCCCGCATCTGCCCGCGATGATGCTGAACGCTGAACTCCCAGGCTTTGCGAATCAGAGAGAGGTCATCGCTGGGCCGGTTGGCGTGGACCAGGCGGAGAAGAGCTTCGATCCGCCGTTCAATGGCCTGCTGGTCCATAAGGAGCTGGTCAGGACCGCGCACCGGTTCCTGCGTCTTCCCCGTGGGTGCCGGGGCCGCGCCAGGAACCTCTGCCGGAATGGGTTGCCGGGCCGTCGCCATGCCTCATTATAGGTCGGTTGCGTCTGCTGCGGATGAGAGGTTCTGGATAGCTTCCCGAAGCGATGACGACTCGCGCTTCGATCATTGATAGGATGAGGGGGGTAAGATGAATCAGATTAGGGGAGCCTATGACCAAGCCGCGCACCACCCGCACCGCTACGAACTCCAAGGCGCCCAAAACTGCCCGGCCCGCCGCGCATGTTGAACGGATGCACGCCAAGCCTTCCACACCGCCGAGGCCGGAAAAACGCGATTCCAAGGCAAAGCCGTATCCCGGAGGCAAAAGAGCCGGATCGGACCGCGCCGTCGCCAAAGCCCGAGTCGCCCGAGCCCAAGCCCCTAAAGTCCAAGTCTCAGGAGTGCATGTCGAAGGAGCCAAAATCAACCGCCGCGCCGCTGACCGGCTGCGCGCGGGCCATCTCTGGGTCTACGCCTCTGACATCGAATCCCTTGAATTGCCCGAATCTGCCCGGCCCGGCGGCGGCCCTCCCGCGCTTGTACTCGTGGCCGATAGCCGCGGCCTGCTTCTGGGCACGGCGCTTTATAGCCCCACCTCGCAGCTTGCTCTGCGGCTGATCTCGCGCGAGGCTGTTGACGAGGCCGCGTGGCTCCAGTTGCTGGAAACCCGGCTGCACACAGCAATCAGGCGGCGGAAGCCGCTGCTCGACGAGCGGACCAATGCCTGCCGGTTGCGCTTCAGCGAGGCCGACGAACTGCCCGGCCTGGTGGCCGACAAGTACGGCGACCTGGTGATTCTGCAACTGCTGGCCAAAGGGCTGGACTCCGCCGCGGTGCGCGAGATGTGCGTCCGTGTGCTGCGCGAAGAGCTGGCGCCGGCTGCCATTCTGGAGCGGCCAGACCCGAGAGTGCGCGAACTGGAAGGCCTGGCAGCGCCGAATTTGGCGCCACTCTATGCCGAAAATGCCGCGGCTCCGGCCAGCACACAATTCCGGCTCAACGGCCTCGTCTTTCAATACGACGCCAGCGCTGGACAGAAGACAGGAGCATTCCTCGACCAGCGGGCCAACTACGCCGCCACCGCAGAATGGGCGCAAAAGCTGGGGGCAACCGGCCGCGCGCTGGATGTGTGCTGCTATCAGGGCGGTTTTGCCCTGCATCTGGCCGAGGTCTGCGCTCAGGTTACGGGGATTGACGCCTCCCGCGCCTCGCTCGAAGTGGCGGAACGCAACGCCGAGGCAAACCGCAGCCGCCTCACCGCGCCGGTGGAGTGGGTGGAGGGCGACGCCTTTGAGATTCTGCGCGACTGGTCGAATGCGGGCGAAAAATTCGATGTCATCGTGCTCGACCCGCCCGCCTTTGCCAAGAGCCTGCGGGCCGTCGAAGGTGCGCTGCGCGGCTACAAGGAACTGAATCTGCGGGCGCTCAAGATGCTGCGTCCAGGCGGCCTTCTGGTCACCTGCTCCTGCTCTCATCACGTGGGTTGGGCGGAGTTGGAGGCCAGCGTGGCTTCGGCTGCCGCCGATGCGCACCGGCGCGTGCGGCTGTTGGAGCGGCGTGGAGCCTCCCTCGATCATCCCGTTGTGCTGAACCTGCCGGAGACCGAGTACCTGAAGTGCCTGATGCTGGAAGTGGAGTAACCGGCAGCGCGGATTCAGAGCACATTCCCGCAGGCGGAGCAGAATCGCGCACCCTGCGGGTTAGTCTGCCCGCAACGCCCGCAAGCCACCAGTGAGCCCGGCTGCGCCGCCGGAGGCACATTAACCGTGACGCTGAACGGCTGGCCCCATCCCGGCATGGCAATCCCCAGCATCGCCGCAATCCCCGCCGCCTGAATGGCGTTGAACTCCCGCACCCGGCCGGGCATGAAGAAGCACTCGATAAAGCCGAGAATGCCCGGAAGCCCCGTCCAGAAGAAGCAGCAGTAAAGAATTCCCAGGCCGGTCCGGCGCAGATAGAAGTGATGGGCGCCGAAGCTGCCGAGAAACAGCGCCAGCAGAATGCCGACTACCTCGTCGCGGCGCACCACATCATACTGCTGGTAAAAGATCGCTTGCGGGTTGGGATACGGTTGGCTGCTCATGGGCGGTTCTCCTTGCTCTCTCGTCAGGATACGCAGCCGGGTAGCGCGGGGTTCCCTGCCGCGCAAAGGATTCTGTCCAGAGAGGTTTATAACTCCCAGGACCCGGCAATCACGATAGCAGGAAGAGCCTCTATCTCCCGTCTCCCTCCGCGGTGGATCTGTTCCTGATCGGCTCAGGCGCGTGCAGATAGCGGCTGGCGAAGTCGAGGAAAGTGGGCCAGTTTGGTCCCGGCGTGTGTCTTCCGGAGTGCTGCCGAAAGGCCACGTCGCCCGCAACCAGCGCGGTCTCGATAGGCGGAAACGTCGTCGTTCCCAAGTCCTTTTTGCCCAGCAGCCGGTAAACCGGCCCGGCGGCGGCGGCGGCCAGAAACATTCCTTTGGAGTCGGCCCATCCATCCCCTTCCTTGGCTCCGCCACCGATGAAGACCGGACGCGGCGCGCACAAGGCGATCAGTGCGTGGCTATCCACGGGCAGATCGCCTGGGGTCAGCGGTCCAGCATATTTAAGGAAGTTGCCGGCCATCCAGTGGTACTCGCCCGTCGCCGCCAGATTCTCCAGTTGCTCGCCGAAGACGTGCCGGTAGAGCTTGGCGCCGCCGGTGCCCGAGGAGCTGATGTAGGCGATGGCGAAGCGCGGATCGTATGCCATGGCGACCAGCGCCGTTTTGCCAAACCGGGAATGGCCCTCCAGCCCCACCTGCTTTGCATCGACGGATTTGTCGGTCTCCAGGTAGTCCAGAGCGCGACTGGCGCCCCAGGCCCATGCGCGCAGCGTACCCCAGTCGTCCAACTTGCGCGGCTGGCCCTGATTCATCAAGCCGATGATGCCCTCCGTCAGCCCAGCGCCGGAGTCGGCCTGAAAGCTGGTGGGAGTGAGGATCGCGTAGCCCCACCCTTTGGCCAGCACCTGCTGTTGCCAGCTCGGTCCTTCGTTGCCCGGCCCGCCGGGCAGCATTTCTGGCAGGTTTTTGGCGATGGAGGCCATGAATTCGTTGCTGAAGGCCAGCTCCATGATCACCGGAACCGGACCGGCAGCGTTTGCCGGAGTGGTCAGCGTCAGATCGATCTTCACGGCAATCTTCGGGTAGGCAGAGTTGTCCACGTGGCCCACCAGCTTCCGGGTCACCACCGGCATGTTGCCGATCGTTTCCGGAGTATTGCTGACGACCTCCCAGGTCACCTTGGGCAGGTGGGCTGGCACGCGGCCCAGAATCTCGCGGTCAAAATCCTCGACGATCTCCGGGCGGCGCTTTGTCCACCAGAGCTTGGCGGAAGTCACTCGCTGGCCGTTTTTGAGCCGCAGCGGGTCGGGAAGATTGGGATAGACATTCGCCTTCGACTCGTCGTAGTTGGTGGGATGAGCAGATTTGGGATCGTGGCTGGCCCCTGGCCGCAGTTCCTTGATGCCCAACAGGTCCATCAGCCGTTGATGGTCCTTCTCCGCGGCGGCTCGCAGCGCCAGTTGTTCCGGCGTGGGCGCGGGCTGCGCGGCGGGAGCCGCCTGCGCTACCAGCCGCATCCCTCCAGAAAAGATCATCAGTAATGCCGCCAGCCTCAAATCAACCACCCACCGCAAGTTCAACATCGGGGACCTCGTTTCCTGAGCGCCTCCACGGCGGGAGACGAAAACGCCCCCAGCATATCGATCTCACTCCATTGTGGGCAAGAGGAACTTCTGTTGTTCTCTGTGGAAGCCGTTGATTATAAGAAGGCCAAAATTATCTGCAAGATTTAGGGGCCAAAAAATAAATATTTTAGGGGGGGGTAGGGGTAGGTTTTCATGGGGTACGGACCGGGCACATCCCTGACATTTTGGACAGGGGGCAGGGGTCAGACAAGCCGCGCTTTACTAACTCGTTCCATTGTGCGCCGGGGGAGGGTATTTTTCTGCATGGATTGGCCGTCCTGGCGACTGGCGCGCCATGGAGTTCGTGATTTCCCAGGTCCGAAAACCCGGAGCTGGGGCATCCGGCCTACGATACTTCCGAAACGACGAAGGTTCAAGCCGGTGGCTGAGTAACTCGGCGATTTGGCGTAAACCAGCCTCATGAGGCTAGAGTCAGCTTTACTTCCTGTCTGCTGAAAAATCTGGCCGGTCAAGATGCTGACCGGCCAGTAGAATTTGCGGCGATGAACACCGCAAAGCGGAACCACAACAAATTAGAAGGTGAACCTAGTTCCAAATTCACCGATGAATGCCTTGGCGGTTGAGCTGCTGGTCGGATTCGTAAAGCCTGCAGGCTTCATGAAGTCAGGCGCGCTGGGAATGTAACTGAAATTGTTGCCATAGTTGGCGCGGTTCGTGAGGTTGAAGCCCTGGAAGCTAAGCTGCAAACGGCGCTTCGCTCCCAGCTTCACATTCTTGCTGACGCGTGCGTCCAGTTCAAAGAACGGATCGCCGCGCAGCGTGTCATAAGGAACAATGTGGCAACTTCCGGCATTCAGGCAGGCCTGTGCGGCCGGGCCGTCGCTGGAATCAGCATACGTGGTGTAGGCAGTCGAAGCGCCGTTCGGGACGACAACTGGGCGCGAATACCCAGAACCGAGGCCGAGAATATCGTAACCGGCGTTCATATCGTAAGGACGCGCGGAACCGAACTGCAAGATCGGAGCAACCTCGATTCCGAACGGCAGATTGGCATTGCCGCTGATGGTGATGTGATGGCGTTCATCGAAGGGGGTCGGCCCAAAGTCCCATGAAGCCAGCGGATGGCGCGGATCATGTGGATAATTGTGATAGCTCGACATATCGCTCGAAAGCGTTGGCGGGCCTCCGGACTCGACTCCGTAGCCCATGGCGCGAGACAGCGTGTAGTTGGCAGTCAGGCTGAAGTGCTTATTCATCCGCTGCCGGAAGCTGAGGTTCATGCCATCGTAGCGCGTACGGCCAATGGCGCGATTGTCCATAGTTCGTCCCAGAACGCAGTAGCCTGCCGGGCACTTGCTAGGAACGAGGGCGCCAAATGCAGCGGATAACGGACGCACTCCCGTGACGGGATCTGTGGGGTTGATGTTGACGTCAACATTCGAGTGCAGTCCCAGGGTGTGAGTGTATTCCGCCTCCAGGACAGAGGATTCATTCAGTTGCCACTGATAGCCAACATTGAATTCCTCAGCGAACGGGTTACGATAATTGGGATCCATCGTGCGCCCGGTGCTGCCATTCAGCAGGTTTCCTGTAGCCGCCGGGATTCCAGCCACTACCGCGGAAGCATTGGCGCTCGAGAACACGAAGTTCTCAAGCGGAATGTTCAGGCCGGGGACATTATCCGTAGGTTCGGTGATTGACAGCGCCTGTTGATAGACCGTGGCGTGGGCCATCTGCTCCATCCACAGCGGAATATTCTGGAATACGTTGTCGTAGTAGAAGCCGAAGCCGCCGCGCAGAACATGCTTGCCGGCGCCCGTCAGATCGTACGCAAAGCCCACGCGCGGACTGAAGTCCTTGTTGTCGTCGTGGGGCATCTTGCCGTAGGGGCTGTCGATTGCAACCAGTTCCAGATAGGTTTTGCTGGTCACCATGGCGCTGCCGCCAATCAGGTTGAAGTCCCTGTCCCAGCGCACGCCAAGGTTAAGCGTGAGGCGCTTGGTTGCCTTCCAATCGTCCTGGAAGTAGAAGCCGAGCTGCTTGGTGCCTCCGGGCACGTTTGTGGTGGAATCGCCATTGGAATAGGACATGCTCGACACAAGGCCAGGTGTGCTGAATTTATTCGCCAGCAGGATGATAGCTGACGGATCCGTGTTGAAGTCGACCTCGAGCGAGGAGTTAGATGCAAAATACCCGCCCAGCGAGGGATTCCAGATGTAGTCCTCGCCAAATTGCAGGGTGTGCTTCCCGTGATTCTTGGTCACATCATCACGGAACTGCCACTTCCGCTGGAAGGACTGTTGCGGCACGTTGACGTTCGACCCGGCCCATTCGCCGCTCGGAAACGTAAGGTAAGGCGAGCTCGCACTCTTGGTGGAGATGATGTTGTTCCAATACTGGGTACCGAGTGTAAGGCTATTGACCAGCGTAGGCGAAACAACCGAGTTGAGCGTGAAATTCGCGATCTGCATATGATTGGTCGTGAAATTTCCCACGCTCAGGTCGCCTAAAGTGTCTTCCTGATCGTTGTTGCCGTTGTTGGCCTGCACCGACACGCTCACATAGGCCGTTTCCTTGTCGTTGAAATGGTAGTCCATGCGCCCGTTGTAGCGGTTCTCAAAGAAGGGCGTTGGCACTGTCGACGCAGCGACCACGCCGATAGGCGCGGCATCCAGCAATTCAGTGTAGGCATTGCCGTCCTCGGCGATGCTGGTGTTTTCACGCTGACGCTCAAGAGCGAAGAAGGCAAATAATTTGTTCTTCACGATCGGACCGCCAACGGAACCGCCGAAGAACTGGCGGCTATAGGGCGGATTAGTACTGGCGCCGTTCGGACTTATATCGTTAGCATTGAAGTTCTGCTCGCGGAAATAGGAGAAAAGCGAACCGCTGATCGCATTCGTGCCCGACTTCGTGATCATGTTGATGGCTGCGCCCTCGGAGCGTCCGTTGGCAGCCGAGAAACGCTGTGTGCTGATGAGAAATTCCTGCACAGCTTCGAGAGGAAGCTGCATCACGGTTCCGCCGACGGTGCTGTCCTTGTTATCGATTCCGTCGACCGTAATATTGACATCGCGACCAACGTTGCCGTTCACCGATAGCACGGCGGAGCGGTTCTTGGTGGGATCAAACGAGTCGGCTGACTTTACTCCTGGCACGAGAAAAGCGAGGTTCGCTGCGTCGCGCCCCAGCAAGGGGAGTTCTTCCACATCAGACGGGGTAATTTCCTGGCTGACGCTCGTCTTGGACATATCAATCATCTCGGTTGTTGAGGCAACTTCGACGACTTGATTCACCGTTCCCGGCTTCAGGGTAAAATTATTCGTCACCGTTTGTCCGACCAGCAACTCGAACTTGGTTATGCCAGCGGCGAATCCCTCTTTGCTGATCTTGACCGAGTAATGACCCGGCGGCAACTGATCAAATACGTATTCTCCCACCGCGCTGGTGGCGGAGGAGCGGGTCAGGTTCGTGCCCGTATTCACGACTGTGACTTGAGCGCCGACAACGACAGCATTCGACGAATCTGCTACTGTTCCTCGGATGGTCCCGGTTGCCGTAGCTTGCGCTCGCAATTGCGCTGGGATGAGCAGCAATAACGCCACGGCCAGCAAGCATCTTGCAAATAGCCTCATAAAGCCCTCCATGTTGGAATTTCCCCGCGCTGAACCCCTCATTCGAAGGTGTTCCCGCGGGTGGGTTTAATGTTTCGTTGTTTCCTGAGATCCGCCAGCGTCAATCGCGGACCGGCTTCCGTATACGATAACATACTGGATTTCCACTCCAAAGCGTCAAGTCCGAACATTACGGATCAAAGGTGCAAGGATGTGTGCCCTGCTCAGGAGTAGTCAAAACAATTGAAGGTTCAACATCAGGGATGAAGAAAATTTTTCAGTTAGCTGAATTCCCACCTTAATTCCCCGGCGACGAACCATATCCTCGGTTACCACCGTTGTCAATCTTTTTTTCATTTATTCCAAAGGTAAAGGTCTAGTCGTGCCTAGAGGGTGGTACTAACCGGGCAGATAGCTGACATATTGGTTAGGGACAGTAAAGGCCTGCGCCTGGGTCGTCGTTCATGCTTTTATTGTGCGCCGGGGAGGATATTTTCTGTATTGAGCGGCTGGAAAGGGCTCGTGGTTTCCCGGGGCCCAAAAGCGGGACACTGGGCACCTGGACGGAAGAATACTACGGTTGGAGAACAAGCGGTGCGGTGATGGTCGACCCCATGGCGCCATAGACGCCATTGGTAGTGCCGACGACCCCGCCCGCAAGGATGCCTGCCGGGAACGCGCCGATAGCGGGTGTGTAATTCCCCGTCGTCGGATCAATCGCGCCGATGTGCGTCACCGCGTCCATGGTGTTGGCCGCGATATAACTGACCCACAGCGTTGAGCTCGATGCGCTCTCCTGCGCCGTGATGCCGATCGGTAAATCGGTCACCGGCGTGGTGTACGCGACGCTCATCTTCGCCCCGTTCGACGTGTTGGTATTGATGGTCAACACCTTTCCGTCGGTCGGGCCGGACATGAAGAGCACGGCCGCAACCGGAGACAAGCTGAATGCTTGCGCCTGGTACACACCCTCGTACGGCGTCGTTGAACGAATGGAAGTGACGGTTGGTATACCAGTCAGATCCACAAAGCCTTCGACAGTTCCGGAAGGGACAATGAGCTTTGTGAGGCGTGGAATTCCGTTTGCGCTTGCGTCGCGCGAAAGGACATAGGCATCAGTTTCGGTGCCATTGTTCGTCATCACAACGCTCCATGGCTGGCCAGCAACGGAAACCGTAAAGTATCCGGTGCAATCCATCTTGGCGATGCCGACAAGATTTTCTACAGGATCGGTGAAGACCATGTAGCCACCCTTGGCGGCGATGCTGGAAACGAAAGACATGCCGGTGGCATTTACAGAGCACAGAGCGTATCCTCCGCTTTCACCGAAAACACCAACTGCCGCAGGCGAAACGTTGTTAGGGGTCGTGAACAAGTCAACAACATCTCCGGTAACGTCGTCGACGACTATCTGAGTCAAAGAAGCTCCGCCAGCGGTGAGGTTTGGAAAGAGTATTCCCGTCGTTCCATCCGTCTTTTGCCAGTGGATCTGACCGTTTTGCTGTTCATCCTGAAATAGCGTGCCGGTGGTCGGCGAAACCACAAGCGTAGATTGGCTTGCGGAGCCCAGGAAAGCGATGCTCGCCTGATTGCCGTACGGCCCGCCAGGGTGTTTCATTTCGATCGTTTCAAACCACGGCTGAAAACTTCCCGGAAACTGCCATTGGTAGGTAATCCCGAAATTTGTCGCACCCGACGCCAACACCAAGGTAATGTCGTTGGGGAAAAGTCCACTTGGATCATGGACAATATCCCCATTTTCAAAGCCAAGGCCCGTGATCGCGTAGTTGACGAAGTTGCACTGCATATCACACGTGGTGTATCGCGGAGTAAAGCCGGTGATCTGCGGCGTTGCCGGGTTCACTATGATCTTCACATTGGCGGTTACCGATGCGTAGTCCGTAGCATCCGTCGGCGTGAAGGTCGCGTAGATCGTATCCGTTCCCACTGCGGGAACTGCGCCCAGAGCGGGAACATTTCCCGTAAGGGTGTAGACGAACGATCCGGCGGCGCTTGCCGTGGCGTCCAACTGTGTTGAGCTGAGCGCGGTGCCATACGTGATGGCGGCGGGTGTCGGCCAGGTGACGGTCGGCGTTGCCTGATTGACCGTAAGCTTCACGCTAGCGGATACATTGTTATAGTCCGTGGTGTCCGTCGGCGTGAAAGCCACTGAAAGCGTCTGCGTTCCTGCCGTAGGCACCGTGCCTGCGAGAGGATTGTAGACAAAACTTCCAGCGACGCTTGCCGTGGCGTCAAGTTGGGTGCCGCTCAAAGCGGTTCCATACGTGATGGCGGTCGGCGGGGCCCAAGTGATAGTTGGCGTGGTCTTCGGCGGCGGCGCAGCTTGGGTTGAGCCACCTCCGCCGCAACCGGCAAGACTAATAGCTGCCAAGAGTAGAAGAACTGGAGGGGGGGGCAGACGATATGCTTTCATGGCATACCCTCCTGACCGGCAAGTTTATACCTCGCAGGTGGCCGCGCGCATTCCTTTTAGATTATTTTTCGCCTTAGATAAACACAAGAGAGCCGCAGCCCCTTCCAAGGCTGCGGCTCTTTTGTGGCTGACTTTGCGCCGGGTCTGGGTTTCCATTCGATCTCACGAGGGCCGCGAGAGCGTTTCGCCCGGCAGGCCAAGACTGACCAATAGAGCGACATCGACGCTCGCCATGGTTTCTGGAGAAAGCTTGCCAAATACGCTGCGAAACCGGCGCTGGTCTACCGTGCGAATCTGATCGCAGAGGATGTAACTATCCTTGGTGGTTCCTCCTTCGCCCTGTTTCACTGGCACATAGATTGGAGAAAGCGCCTTGATGTGCGCCGCATCGGTCAGAGGCACAACAATGGTCGTCGAGGAAAAGCGATTGCCAACGTCATTCTGAATCACGACGCAGGGCCGCGATCTGCCTTGCTCATGGCCGACTACAGGATCGAGCGAGACCTCGACAACCATGCCGCGAAAGGGCTTGCCGGCCATCAGAGCCCCTCGCTATCCACGTGGGCGAATTCTTCCGCCAATTCCACGTTCATTTGCGCGTTGGCGGAATACGCCGCGGCCAGTTCCAGCTCCAAACGCTTGGCCGCCATCCCCTGCAAAAGCTCTTCGACGGCGGTTCGGATCAAATCGCTTCGGTTCTTGTTCAGTTCGCGAGCTGCCTCATCGGCGCGCTTCAGGAGGCTTTCCGGGAATTCGACGAGAAGACGCTCTTTCCGAGGGCGAGTGGAAATCATCTTTCGGGCAGCTACGGGCATGGATTTTCCCTCCTCTGGGAAGAAGATGTAACAAACACGATTATACGTACAGCGATATGTTTCTTGTCAATAAAAACCATATACAAAAGCATATATATATTGATAGATCGCCTAAACACAAGAGAGCCGCAGCCCCTTCCAAGGCTGCGGCTCTTTTGCGGCTGACTTGCTGCCGGGTTACATACCTTCCTTGACGCCCTCGACAAAGGCCTTCAGCTTGCGGCTGCGGCTGGGATGGCGCAGCTTGCGCAGGGCCTTGGCTTCGATCTGGCGGATGCGCTCGCGCGTTACCTGGAAGCTCTGGCCAACCTCTTCCAGCGTGTGCTCGGAGCCGTCTTCCAGGCCGAAGCGCATCTTGATGACCCGCTCCTCGCGCGGGGTGAGCGTACGCAGAACCTGCGAGGTATACTCCTTCAGGTTCACGCTGATGACCGCCTCGGAGGGCGAAACCGCCTGCCGGTCCTCAATGAAGTCGCCCAAGTGGGAGTCTTCCTCTTCGCCGATGGGCGTTTCCAGCGAGATGGGCTCTTGTGCGATCTTGAGCACCTTGCGCACCTTGGCCACCGGGATGTCCATGCGCTTGGCGATCTCCTCGCTGCTGGGCTCGCGGCCCAACTCCTGTACAAGCTGGCGGCTGGTGCGGATGAGCTTGTTGATGGTCTCGATCATGTGCACCGGAATACGGATCGTCCGGGCCTGATCAGCGATGGCGCGGGTGATGGCCTGGCGAATCCACCATGTGGCGTAGGTCGAAAACTTGTAGCCGCGGCGGTATTCGAACTTGTCAACGGCCTTCATCAGGCCGATGTTGCCCTCCTGAATCAGGTCAAGGAACTGCAAGCCGCGGTTGGTGTACTTCTTGGCAATGGAGACCACCAGGCGCAGATTGGCTTCAATCAGCTCGCGCTTGGCCTGATCGGCGTCCATGTCGCCCTGAATCATCTCGCGCTGGGTGCGCTTCAACTCGCCAATGGAAACGCCCGCGTCGGCCTCGATCTTTTCCAGGTCGGCCTTGCAGTTCTTCTGCTGCCGCCGGTACTCCTTCTTTAGCTCCTCGCTTCGGCTGGCCTCGTGCTTCTGCTCCAGCGAGCGAATCTGCCGCTCCAGCGTGCGCATGGTGTCAACGGTCTTGTTGACCTTGTCCAGCAGGCGCTTGCGCTCCATGGGCGTGTATTTCAGTTCGCGCACAATCCGCGAAACCAGCACCCTCTCGCGCGCGATCAGCCAGCGGGTTTTGCGTGCGGCAGAGGCCTTGGCCTTGGTAGCGGGCGCCGGCGCAGCCAACTTCTCTTCCAGCTTGGCGATGTTCTTCTGGTGCTTGATCAGCGCGTCGATGCGGACCACCGTCGCCTTGACGCGCGTCACCACCACCTCTTCAGTGAGTTCCTCGTCGTCGAAGACCACCACTTCTTTGATGTTGCGCACGCCGCGCTTCAGGTCCTCGCCCAGGGCCACAACCTCGCGAATCACGATGGGCGAACGCGAAATGGCCTTGAGCACCCGCAACTGGCCACGCTCGATGCGCTTGGCAATCTCCACCTCGCCCTCGCGCGTCAGCAGCGGCACCGTGCCCATCTCGCGCAGGTACATGCGCACCGGGTCATTGGTCTTTTCCAGGGTTCCTGGCGTCAGGTCCAGCTCAACATCTTCGCCATCTTCCAGCTCGAAGCCCTTGTCGCCGTGGAACTTGGGGCCGTCCAGCAGGTCGATGCCCTGAGTGCCGATGGTGGTGATCAGGTCGTCCAGATCCTCGGGCGAAGTAGCCATCTCATCCGGGATGATGTCGTTCACGTCGCCGTAGGTGAGATAGCCCTTTTCCTTGCCGACCTCAATCAGGCTCTCCACATCGTGATCGTGATCGTGCTCGGGTTCATGATCGTGTTCTAATTCGAATTTGTCGTCGATCGCCAAAATATTCCTACTCTCTTCGGCATTCCCAGAGATACTGGGCTCTGCTTGGTTTCGTAAAGGGTCGCCACTCCCTTACGTCGCGTCGGCGTGACGCTTGTAGCTTCGGGATGAATCACCCCTGGTGATGCTCAGCGCAAGGCAGATTCAGCACCGTCTTGCGTGCCGGTGCGTGGGCCCGATCCAGTCCGGTCCATACGAGCGCGCGAAAAAAGATTTCCCGGCGAAAATCCGGAAAATGCGGCGCATTCTGACACAGACTTGCGGTCACCCGCAAAAAGATGCGGTTTCTTGTGGTTTGCTCGGAACAGGATGACAAGCGCTTCAGGTTTCACCTGCGTCGCCCGCGAGCCGCAGCTCATGGATGGGGCAAAAGGGCGCACATCCGCACAGAGATTACCAGATTACCACGTCTTGCCCTGCCACACCAAGGCAAAATCCGGGTAAGGCTGAGAACCTATTCGGTCAACCTCGCAGCCGAACCGGGCCATCTTTCCTTCCGCCCGCTCCAGCCTATGTTTATTTGACGCGGCAAAGCCAGATTTGACGCAGGATTTACAGCACGGCGTCAGGAGACCCGATGCAGGCCATGGGAGCCGCTACTGCTCCGGCGGCTTCTGGTTGTGCAACTGGCGCAGCTTCCGGTCCAGATCGAGCTTTTGCTGCGTGAGCAGAGCCAGCTCGGCAAAGTCGCCGCGCCGCTCAGCCTCGGCAATCAGCGCGCGCAATTCGCGCAGCCGGCGTGCGGTGGCCCGCTCCTGAACCTCCTGCAACGCGCTCAGGACCTCGTTCTCCTCGGGCGGCTTGGTCTCGGCCAGCAGCGTTTCGGCCAGCAGAGCCCGCTGCGCCTCGTCCTCCACCACATCCATGGGGTCGTTGGCCTGCCGCACGGCGAGCGCCTGAAGGGCCACGAAGGCGCCCAGATGCTCAAACCACTCGGGTTGCTGGACCAGCGCCTGACTGGCCAGCCGACGCGCCTGCTCGTTCTCCGGATCGTCGATGGCCAGCGCCCGCAGCAGCACCCGCTCCACCTCGGTCAGCTTCGTCGCCCTCGCTTCGATATGGTCGCGCCGCCGGAGCGCCGCCTGGTGCAGTTCTTCGCGCAGCACCGCCGAGTCAATGCCCAGCTTCTGCGCGGCGTCGGCGGCAAACTGGTCCCGCGCCAACTTCTCCGGCATCCGGCGAATGTGGGGCAGCAGGAAGTTCATCGCCTTCACCTTCTGCTCCGCGCTGGCTCCGGGGAACGAGAGCCGCGCCCGCTCGATCAGGTAATCGGCCTGGCGGCGAGCGCCGCGTAGCGCCGCCGTGTAGGCCTCCACCCCTCGCTCGCGGATGTAACGATCCGGGTCCAGCCCGCCGTCGAGGGTGACAATCTTGATGGTGAACCCCTCCTCGGTGAGCAGGGCAATCGACTTTTCCGCGGCGTTCGAGCCGGCAGCGTCGGGATCGAAGTTGACCACCACCTGCGACGTATGGCGCCGCAACAGCGCTACCTGCTGCTCAGTAAAAGCTGTTCCGCTGGTGGCGATCACGTTCTGTATCCCGCGCAGAAACACGCTGATGCAGTCCATCTGCCCCTCGACCAGCAGGGCAAACTCAAGCTGGCGAATCGCCGTGCGCGCCTTGTCCAGGTTGAAGAGCACCAGGCTCTTGGAGTAGAGCGGCGTCTCCGGCGAGTTGATGTACTTGGCGCCCGCCTTATCGCCCGTTTCCAGCGTTCGCGCCGTGAAGGCGATCACCCGCCCGCTCTCGTTGGCGATGGGAAACATCACCCGCTTGCGGAAGCGGTCGTAGATCGGGCCCTGGCTGCCGTCGCCCTGTTCCTTTGAGGCGAAAAGGCCGCTGGCCCGGAGCGTCTCGTTGTCAGCCATGCCGCTGAGCCGGTCGCGCAGGGCGTTGAAGCTGTCGGGCGCGTAGCCGATTCTAAATTTGGCGATTCCCTCAACCGAAAGGCCGCGGCCTGCAAGGTACTCGCGCGCCACAGCCCCTTCCGGCCCGCGCAATTGCTCCTCGAACCACGCCGTTGCGGTCTCGTGCAGTTCAAACAATTTGCCCCGCAACCGCGCACCGGCAGCTTCTTCCGGCGACGAAAACTCCCGCTTGGGCAGGGGAATACCGCATTTGCCCGCCACGATTCGGACTGCCTCGGGAAAGCCGACGTTCTCGATCTTGCCCACGAAGCTGAAGACATCCCCTGAAGCCTGGCAGCCGAAGCAGTGGTAAAACTGGCGCACCGCATGGACCGAAAACGACGGCGATTTTTCCTTGTGGAAAGGGCATAGTCCCTGGTAATTCTGCGCCCCCGCCTTGCGCAGGCGGATGTAGCCCTCGATCACCTTGACGATGTCGGCCTGCTGCTTCACGGTTTGGGCAAAATCGCTCATCGGGAGAGTCTATATTGAGAATAAGCCACTCGGCAGAGTAGATGTGAATGGCGCGGAAAGCAGCGCGGCAGCTATCGTACATCTGGCCATGAGCAGCTTGCAGAATGCGATACTGCCGATCCGGCTGCGAATGATTGAAATCAGACTGGGCGCCTATTCTAAATGAAGATCAAGAGCCCTGAAGGAACTGAACAGAAGAGCGTTGCGTACCTTGGAAGCATGAGGCGTAAGACGCTGGTGTTGGCAGTGTGCCTGTTGGCGGCTGCTTTGCAGGCTTTGGCCGAGCAGAGCAGCAAACCGGCGGTGATTTCCGCCGAGGCGCCCAAGGTGCGGACTGCCAGCGGGAACACTGTGCCGTTAGTGGCCGAAGGGTTGCGGCTCTCCGACTTTGCCGGCATGGAGCCACGGCCGGAGCTGAAAGGCAAGCTACTCCACATCTCCGGTTTTATTCAGAAAAAGCCGAGCGACGGAGAGCCCGCAACTGAAACAACCGATGTCTGGCTGGCACATACAAATAGCGCCTTGTATTTCGTGTTTATCTGCAACGATCATCGGCCAGACGAGATTCGCGGACATCTGGCACGGCGCGAGAATGTGCTGAACGATGACAATGTGTCTGTGCTCCTCGATCCGTTCCAGGACCGCCGGAAGGGCATTCTCTTCACGGTGAATCCGGCCGGGGTGCAAGCCGATGCGGCATGGGACGAGAACCAAGGCAAGGATTATAGTTATGACCTGGTTTGGGACTCTGAAGGGAAGGTGACGCGCGACGGATGGATGGCCTTCTTGGTGATTCCGTTTCGCAGCCTGCGTTTTCGCTCTGATGACGGGGACTGGGGTGTGGTCTTCATGCGCAACTTCCCCCGCAATAGCGAGGTGGACTACTGGCCGCGTGTCTCAACCAACATCTTCGGCGTCCTCAGCCAGGAGGGAACGCTGCATAGCATTGAGGGCGTGACCGGCTCGCATAACGTGCAGATCAATCCTTATCTCCTGGGGCAGAACGAGCGCACTCTTCAAACCTTTGACCCGCTCAACCCCTATTTCAGCTCCCGGCACTTTGAAGGCACGGCAGGCGGCGAGCTGAAGGCCATTCTCAAAGACCGCATTGTCTTTGACGCTACCATCAACCCGGACTTCAGCGATGTGGAGTCGGATCAGCCGCAGCTCACCGTCGATCAGCGTTATTCGGTTTACTTTCCGGAGCTTCGACCATTCTTTCTGGAAAATGCAAGTTACTTCGCCACGCCGATTCAGTTGGTTTATACGCGCAATATCGTGCGCCCGGAGTACGGTGTGCGCGTGACCGGGAAGATAGGCCACACGAATGTAGGTTTGCTGGCCATCGATGATCGAGAGCCGGGGCAGACTGTGGCGCCCGGCGATCCGCTTTATAACAAGCGCGCAACCTTCGCCGTGGGGCGCATCTCCCAGGATTTTGGTAAAGGATCGAGCATCGGCGCCATTTATACCGACGAAGAGTTTGGCCAGGGGTGGAACCGCATCGGGGGCATCGATTTCACGGCGCGGATGACGAGCAAATGGACCGCCTGGGGGCAATGGGTGGAAAGCTCGACGAAAGGCTCCGTCGATAGCGGAACACCGCCGAGTTATGCCGCCGGGCCGGCAAGTTACTTTGAGCTGCTGCACGCCGGACACGTTTTCAACCTTGACACAGTTTACAAGGATTACAGCACCGGCTTCCAAAGCCAGGTAGGTTTTATCCAGACAACTGACTTCCACTACAACCAGACGCACGCAACTTATCGGTGGTATCCGACGCACAAGTTAATCCAGAGCTTTGGGCTGGAAACCAACCAGAATGTTGCTTTCGACCATCAGGGAAACCGCATTTATCACTACTCGACCTACGACCTGTTTTTTCTGCTGCCCCGTAACATTTTGCTCGCACCGATCGGAGGCCAGAACTCAGACACGCTGGGGCCGCAGGACGGCACATTACTTACCAAGAACAGAAACTTCACTGAGAACTTCGGCGGGATCGTTACGCGAGGCGCTCCGTGGCCGCAGTTGAACTTCAATATCACCGTTTTGCGCAGTGGCAACGTGAACTACTACCCCGTGGTTTGCCCGGCGTTACCCCAGATCATCCAAAGTAACCTGGCGCCTCAGTTAGATTCGAATTGCCTCCCGTCCCTGTTGAATCAGGAAAATGTGCAGGCTTTGTTTACGTTGCAGCCCATTCGTCAACTAACCGCGGACAATACTTATTTGCTGGATCGCGACCACTCGGTTGCCACTGGAGAGTTGGTCTATGAAAGCCAGGTATTCCGCACCAAGGTCAACTACCAGTTCACGCGTGCCATCTCCGCTCGCATCATTGCCGAGTATGACTCGACGCTGGCCAATCCCGCGGAAACTTCGCTGCTGCGGACCAAGCAGGTTGGCACTGAGGCGTTGTTCACGTGGCTTCCGCATCCTGGCACGGCGATTTATATCGGTTATAACAACGATCTGCAGGATCTGGACCGGGCGCTCTGCAACCGCTTGCCCGGCGGGGCCTGCGACCCCAACAATACGGTAGCGCCACGGGCGCCGCAATTCCTGAACGATGGGCGGCAGATCTTCATCAAGGTATCCTACCTGTTCCGCTTATGAACCCTGTAAGTTCGTTGATGAGCGTTCCTTTATTCTGATGAAGTTGATTTCGTTACCATGAACCAATAAGGCTATTTACGTTTCATCTCAGTCCGGCTTGCCACACGCTTCACGGCTTACCAAAAATATCTGTTGCAACGAAGATCGGGCCCGCGCATCCAACCCTTTGTAGGGCAGAGGAGGTCCACCTTGTCGCTTCGTCCCGTGAAGCAGATTTTTCAAGCCGAGCCCACCGTCGAAGGAGCAGGTGTCCGGCTGCAGCGCGCATTCGGATTCGGAAAAACCGCGGAGTTCGATCCCTTTCTGTTGCTGGACGACTTCCGCAGCGATAATCCGGCCGATTACGTGGCTGGGTTCCCCTGGCATCCCCACAGGGGAATCGAAACCATCACCTATGTGCTGGCCGGCGAAGTGGCCCACGGCGACAGCCTGGGCAACAAGGGCCGCATGGGAGCGGGCGACGTGCAATGGATGACCGCCGGCAGCGGCATTCTGCATCAGGAAATGCCCTCGGGCGACGCCCAGGGCCGCATGCACGGCTTTCAGCTCTGGGCCAACCTGCCCGCATCGCTGAAGATGACCAACCCCCGCTACCAGGACATTCCGGCAAGCGCCATACCGGAGGTGACCGAAGATGACGGCGCCCGCGCCCGGATCATCTGCGGCGAGTTCTGGGGCAAAAAGGGGCCGGTTGAGGGCGTGGCCGCCGACCCGCGCTACGTGGACATTTCCATTCCGCCCGGCAAGCGCAAGCGGATTCAGGTGGAGACCACGCGCAACGCCTTCGCTTACGTCTTCGCCGGCGCGGGAGCCTTTCAAGACGCTTCGTCTCCTCGCGCGGTGCTGACCGAGTCAGCCGTGGACCCCAATGCCACGCCGGTCTACGACGCAAAGAACCACTCGCTGGTCCTCTTCGATCGCGGCGATGAGATCGTGGTTCAGGCCGGTCCCGAAGGCATTCGCTTCCTGTTGGTCTCAGGGCAGCCGCTCGAAGAACCAGTGGCGTGGCGGGGGCCGATCGTGATGAATACGGAGGCTGAACTGAGGCAGGCGTGGAGCGAATTACAGAACGGCACCTTCATTCGGCACGGGTGAAGCATTTGTTTTTCCGGCAGGGGGATAGCATGATGCCCGCAATCCTGGAAGAGTGCAAATGTTCTAACAACCCGTGGTGAAAGTCGAGTTTTGAAAGGGCACGGCTTCAGCCGTGCCGATAAAGCCAATAGAATCTGCGGTGCTTTAGCCACTGAGGGAAGTCTTATCTACAATTTTGACTTTCACCACAGACTGCCAGGAACTAGGAGTTATAAGCTATTACCCCTCCGCCGGTAACTCCCCTGACAAAATATTCATCGGAGTAACTCCGCGCTGGCGCAGGGTGCACAGGCTCAGCGCATCGTGGCGCTTGGCCAGGCGGCGGCCTCTGGAGTCCACCATCAGGCGGCAGTGAAACCAGTCTGGAGCTTCAAGTCCCAGAGCGCGGTAGAGCAGGATCTGTCGCGCGGTGGACTTCAGCAGGTCCTCTCCGCGCACCACTTCAGTGATTTTCATCGCTGCGTCGTCGGCCACGCAGGCAAGCTGGTAACTCGGGCTTCCGTCGCGCCGCCACACCACAAAGTCCCCAAAGTCCACGCCCGCCACAAACTGCTGGGCCCCGAGATTCCCATCCACAAACTCGATCGCTTCGCCGTCGGGGACGCGAAAGCGCCAGTTGAAGCCCTCCGTCTCCTCCATCTCGCTCGCCGTGGAATCAGTCGCCTGCGGAGTGATGTCCCCGAGTTGCCTGCAAGTGCCGGGATAGACGGGTTCGTCGTCCAGCGGCTCTGACTCCGCGTTGCTCTGGCCTGGCAAGATATTCTCATGCGGCGCGCTGAGCGCGGCTTCCAAATCCTTGCGCGAGCAGCGGCAGGGAAAAAGAAAGCCGCCCCGCCGCAGCTTGCGCCATGCGTCGAGATAAAAAGCCCGGCGGCCGCTTTGCGCATAAGGCGCGAAGGGGCCACCCAGGTCTGGGCCTTCCTGCCAGCGAATCCCCAGCCAGCGCAGGTCTTCGAGCGCGGCCTCGGCATACTCGGCGCGGCTGCGCTCCGGGTCCAGGTCTTCCATGCGCATCACCAGCGTCCCGCCGGCGTCCTTTGCGCGCTGGCAGGCCGTCCAGAAGGTGCGCGCGTGGCCCACGTGCAGATAGCCGGTAGGCGAGGGCGCAAGCCGCCCACGATAACTCGATGCCGGCAATGGAGGCAGAGTGGCCATACTGTCTATTATCGATCCGGCCTCGTGAGGGTAGTCGATCCGGCGATCGCTCTGCTATGGAGTGACCCAGTCAACTCCATATCAGAAGAGATCCGGAATGGTATGGAAGGCGATGCGCGTGGGCGCGGCCTTGAAGGCGGTGAGCATGGTGGCGGGAGCCAGCGTGCTCAAGCCGTATTTGTTGTTCAGCGCGTCCATGGCAGCCACCAGGCGCGTCCGGTTCTCTGTGCCCTCCAGGCCGTCAAACAGGTTCAGCGAGTGCAGCCGGTCGGGCACCAGGCCGTTCAATTGCACGCCGATGAAGTAGGGGTGTTCGAAGTCCTGGCCGGACGGGCGGGATTCCCACAGACGACGTAGCGCCGCGATGAGCGTCGGATTGTCCTGGCACTCGCTCAGCTTCAGCTCGTCCTTCCATCCCCGCGTAGGCGTTCCAAAGCGGCTTACGGGGGCCTTTTCGCTTCGCGGAACCGCAAAGCCGATGGCCAGCCCGATGCCGCTGGCCCACAAGCCCTGTGCGCGCAGCCGCATCGCCGCCTTGTGCAGCAGCTTGTGCGCCACCGCCCACGCCTTCTCCGGCGTGCGCATATCGGGCCCGAGTACGTGCTGGTGGCTCAGCGATTTCAGGTGCTCGGCCTCGTCCATGTCAAAGTCCTCGCCCTGGAGCCAGTGCCACAGCCGCTCACCCCACACCGAGCCCCACAGCTCGCCGGCCTGCTCGCAGTTCAGAGCCAGCAGGTCTGCCATCGATTGAATGCCTTGGGCGTTCAACCGCTTCTCCGTGCGCGCGCCAATGCCCGGCAGGTCGCGCAGCGTGAGCTGGCGCAGCGCCTCCGGCAAAATGTCCTTGGGCAGCGCCACCAGGCCGTCGGGCTTCTCCATGTCGCTGGCCACCTTGGCCAGGAAGCGGTTGGTGGCCAGGCCGACCGAACTGCGCATCATGGGGCCGACCCGTTCCAGGATGCGCCGCTTCACTTGCCGGCCCAGTTCCATCGCCGCCAGCAGCGGCCGCTCCCGGCCCATCAGGCGGCAGGCCATCTCGTCGATGGAGAGCACCGCCGTCACCGGCAGGCAGCTCTCCACGGCTTCAACAATGCGGTGATGGTACTTGACATAGATCTCGTGCCGCGCCTCCACCAGCTCGATGCCTGGGCACATCCGCTTGGCGTCAGCCACCATGGTTCCGGTCTTCACGCCGTGGGCTTTTGCCTCGTAACTGGCGGCAATGCAACAAGTTGTGTCGGCCATCATGGGCACAATGCCCACCGGCCGGCCGCGCAACTCGGGCCTTGCGTCCTGCTCCACCGAGGCAAAATAGGAGTTCATGTCGACGAACAGCCAGTTCAGATGCGGATCGCCCTCGGGGTGGCCTTCCGGCTGTTGGCGAGCGCGCGCCTCTTCCGGCTCCGGGATCTGAAGCTCCTCCGGCCACTCTTCCGAAACAGGGGCCGGCGCCGGATTGGGACCGGTCGCCATCGTGAGACTATTTTCGCCTTTTATTCTCTTGAAATCAAGGGCAAATTGAGGGAAATTGCCGATAGGAGAGTTGGACGCGACGGGATGCCGGCCCGAAAAAATTCCGGGGGATGTGATCCGTTGTGTCCATTCAACGTCTAAGTTCTCGGGATATATTGATCCCGGTGGCTGACCATGCATAGCCTGATTCACTGGTTTGTGGTCTACGAAAACGTTATCGCCGTTCTGGTCACGCTGGGCGTGGCCCTGCTCCTCGTATGTTGCATGGAGTGCTCGGACTGTTCCAGCCGCGACAAGGACGACCTCTTCAATCACCACGCGCTGTAAAGCGAAACCAGAGTAACGATATCCCGAAGGCACGCCCATCAAGTGGCTTTTTCTTCAAGAAAAAGCCACCTGGCACACTCTTGGCAAGGGCACGCTTACTCTGGTTTCGCTCAAGAGCCTCAGGGCAGCGGCCGTCTGCTGGCCGGTGTGCTCACTGCGCGGCTCCGGTGAGAACTGTCTACTTCAGATACTCCTCAAAGTGCGCCAGAATGCGGTCGAAAAGATGCTGCCGCACATCCGCGCCGGCGATTGAGTGCGTCTTGCGCGGATAGATCTGCAGGTCGTAGGGAATGCCGGCCTCGATCAGCTTCTGCACAAACTGCACCGAGTTCTCCATGTGGACGTTGTCGTCGCCGGTTCCGTGCGCCAGCAGCAGCCGCCCCTTCAGATTGGCCGCCGAGTTGACCACGGAGAAATCCTGGTACCCCAGGGCAAAATCAGCCGGCTCGTTCAGATAGCGCTCGATGTAGATGGAGTCATAGTCGCGGTAGTCGGTTACCGGCGCCACCGCAACCCCGGCGCGGAAACGGTCCGAGTGCGTCATGGCGTAAAGAGTAAAACTTCCGCCCCAGCTCCAGCCCCACCAGCCCAGGCGCTTGGAATCCAGTTGCGGATATTGGGCCAGCGTCGCGTCCACCACCGTCAGTTGATCTTCGAGTTGCACCGGGCCGAAGTTATGGTAAGCAAACTGGGCAAAGTCGCGTCCGCGGCCGCCCATGCCGCGATTGTCAGTGTGCAGCACCGCAAAGCCGTGCTGAGCCAGCAGTTCGTCAAAGAGCAGGCTGTCGGTCCAGCGGTTGATCACCGTCGGCGCGCCCGGCCCGCCGTAGGGATTCACGATCAGCGGCACGGAAGCCGGGTCCTTGCCCTCGGGCAGCAGCAACGTAGCGTAGAGAGCCGTTCCGCCGTGGGCCTTTACCTCAAGCTGCACCGGCGCGCGCAGATGGTAGGGTTGCAGCGCACTCGTCTGCCAAAAAACAGTACACTTGCCGGCTGCCTCACAGAGCCGCAGCGTGGGCGCTTCCATGCGCGCCGATTGCCGCTCCACAAACGCGCTGCCCACGGGCGCAAAGTTGCCCTCATGAGTGCCTGCGCCCGTGCTCAACTGCTTCCGCTCACCCGCGAAGTTCACCTGCCACAACTGCTGGTCCAGTGCGCTGCCCTCGTTCGAGGCGTAGTCAACCAATTTGCCCGCCAGGTCCACGCAGTAGACGTCGCGCACCTCGAAATCGCCTTGAGTCAGTTGCCGCTCCAGTTTGACTGTCGTGTGGGCCGGGTCGGCTTGGTCATAACCGTAGAGGTAAATGTGGCTGTGCCCGTCGGCCCAGTTCGTCAGGACGATGCTGCCGTTGCCCACCGTCACGTCGTACTTGTCGTCGAAGAACTTATCGTCGGCAAGTTGCAGTACGGGGTGCGCCTGGCCCGTGGCGGCGTCGGCAAAGTAGAGGTCGCGATGCTTCTGGTCGCGGGTCAAGGTCTCTACCCACAGCGTCTTCGCGTCCACCCAGCCGAAGCGCGGAATGTAATCCTGCCCCGCGCGAATCGGCAGATTGACCCACACCGTCTTGCCGCCTTGCGCGCTCACCACGCCCATGCGCACCGCGGGGTTGGGGTCGCCGGGCTGCGGATAGCGCTGCATCTCTACCGTTGCGTGGGTGGGAATCCAGTCGGCGATGGGATACTCCGGCACGGCGGATTCGTCCGTCTGCAAATAGGCCAGATTCCGCGAGTCGGGCGACCAGAAATAGTTGCTGCGCGTCTCCAGCTCCTCCTCGTAGACCCAATCCACCTCGCCGTTGAGGGTAGTCTTGTTTGGCGCGGGTGCCACCACGGTCATTGCCGCGCCGGGTTCCTTCAGCCGCGCCACCGCCAGCCCGTGATCGCTGATAAACGAGATCGATTCGCCGTCGGGCGAAAACTTGGGGTCGTCGCCGGAAGCCGCGCCGGTCGAACCGACTTCCACGCCCGCGCCTTTGCGCAGGTCGTAGAGCCACAGCCGGCCGTTCGAGTCGAAGAGCAGGTGCTTCGAGTCCGGCGCCCACAGATAGCTGGCCATCTTGTAGCGTTCGCGATGGTCGCGGTCCGTCTCCGAGCCCTTCGCCCCGGTGAGTGACGCGAACTTGGCGCGATTCACCACCACATACGCCTCTTCTGAGCCGGGCTCCATCTCCACCAGTTCGCCGGCCACCATGTACGTCAGGTGCTTGCCGTCCGGCGACCAGGAGAGTCCCTCCGGCAGAGTCCCGATCAGCGGTCCATGCCCGTAGATCGCCTCCACTGTCAGGGCCTTAGCAGGTGTCAGAGGCTTCGCGGGCGCTTGGGCAACCAGGGAAAGAGCCGCAAACGGCGCGGCAACCAGGCCGAAGAGCAACAGAGTAGTTGTACGGGTCAAAACGAAATCCTCCAGGGGTGGGACGCGGCGTAGTGGAAAAGCCGCGCGTTTGCGGGGTGCAAAACCATCACCCCGCAGTGTAAACCACCATGCCCGCACGAAGCACGGAAGGCGCGCATGAGTCCCGCTGACAAGGGCTAACACAGGCTGCGGAAAAACTCGTCGTTTTGAAAGGGCACAACTGTAAATATCCACCGGCAAAGACGGGGGATCTCCCATGGCTTTTAGCCTCACTTGGAATTCAGCTACTTGCACCACGGGCTGTTAAAGCTGTTTTGCACTACCAAATGCGAAATACATGACTACAACAAATAGCGATGTGAGGCGGTTGCACTGATTCTCGTGTACCGGCTTTCCACCAGTCCCCGTACCCTATAATTTGCGGATTGCTCAAAAAGTGGCCCATTACTCACTCCGCCAAACAGCTTTCCCTATGCGGACCCGCAAATTCTGTAGTGTGGAAGAGGAGAAGCCGCGAACGCTCTCCTCTCCCGATGCTCAGATTCTAGTGCTGCGGCACGGCGTGGGCCTGCGCCAAAGGGTTTTCCCAAGAAAACGCGTCAACATCCAGTCCTTCTGGCGACCACTGTCGGACGATGGCCTGTCCCACCTTGGCCAGCGTCTGTTCCGCTTCGTTATCGCCGTTCCATCGCTGGTCGGCGTTCTCCCAGGTAAACGCAGCGATTACCACAGGCCCTGCTTTGGTGGCAATCAAAGCAACATCATTGCGAACCTGGTCCAGAGCGCCGGTCTTGTTCCCAATGGCCGAGCCATGTTCGCTGGTATCCAGCGACTCCAAATAGCGGGGCAAACTGTCACGGTCCTGCTGGTTACGCAGCATGTGCAGCAGCGCGCCGCAGAGCGGACCGTCGCCGGCGAGCGGAGCCGTGCCGTTCAAAGCCAGCCGGCATTCGGCCAGCCGTTCCATCACTGAAGCTATCTCCCGCGGAGTGGTCTTGCCTAGGCCAAACAGCGGTTGATCGGCGGGCATAGGTTCCAGCGACGGCACGCTCACCTTCTTATAGAACACCGTCTGGTTCAGCCCGGCAGCGCGCAGGGTGGCGTTGATATGAGCCAGGCCCAGGCGGTCGATGGCCATATTGGTTGCCGTGTTGTCGCTCTGGATAACCATTAGGGTAAGAGTGTCACCCAAGGTAAGAGTTAGCGGCGCAGTAAGCTGGCCCAGAACGCCCGCTCCTCCCACCTGATTTTCTCGCGTCAGGACAAGCTTTTCTGCAAGCGTGGCCTGTCCGGCGCGAATCTGCTCCGCGCTATCCAACAAGATGCCGAGCTTGATGACCGAGGCAGTCTTGACGGGCAAATCCGGATCGAGCGAGGCGGTCTGGCCAGTCTTCAAGTTGTGGGCAAAAAGGGCGACGTGCCCGTGATGACTTTGGGCAATAACTCGCAATTGCTGATCGAGTTGCTGGTCCTCTTGCTGCACAGCGGGCTTTTGAGCTGGAGCCTGAGCCATAACCCGGGCCGGCCCAAGGCTGATGCCCAGGCACACCCCCGGCAACAAAACAAATCTCAACCACAACGAGGAGTAATTCATGCAGTCAGTATAACTCACTAAAACTGTCGTCGGCCGCCGCGAACCGGCATGGCGGCTTTCCATCGCCTTAAAGACTTTCCTCTGCATCGAGGCGCCCGTTGATTCACGCCCATTGTTCCGCCCTTAACTTTTTGCGAACGGGTTAGTAAGCTTTCCAAGGACGACACCTTTTCGTGCACCTGTGGCAGCCGATACATTCGAAGCGCGTTGCTGGACATTTAAAGCGGCCAGGTAGGCAAACGCTATGGCTTCCTTTGCGTCGACTGGAATGCCCCACTCTGTTGTCTTACGGACTGGTTGGCCTAACGCCATTTCGAGACGCTCCATCATATAGGTGTTATGGACTCCACCGCCAGCCGCAATGATGTCCTTATCACCCGGGTAGCGCTTGATCGCCCCAGCCACCGTGCATACTGTCAGTTCTGTTGCAGTCGCCAAGGCGTCGCGCGTGGAAAGTTGTGAGAATCGGGCAACATACTCTTTTCCGTACTGCTCCCGTCCGGCGGATTTCGGCCCGGGAAGTTCAAAATACGGATCTGACAATAATTGCCTAAGCAGTGCATGATCAATCGCGCCCTCTCTAGCCTCATCGCCGTTAGCGTCATAAGGCAGTGATATCTGCTGAGCTAGAGCGTCCAAAACCATATTACTGGGGCCCGTGTCGAAAGCGGCGACATCTTCCATTCGCGAGTCCGGCGGAATCACGGTGATATTAGCGATACCCCCAAGATTGAGCGCTATGCGAGTTCGCTTCTTATCACGAAACAAGCAAAAGTCAAGCAATGGAACCAAGGGCGCGCCTTGACCACCGGCCGCCAAATCCCCTTGCCGGAAATCGGATACAACGGGGATTCCGGTTCGTTCGGCAATGATGTTCGCCTCGCCAATCTGAACGGAACTCGCGACCAGAAAGCCATTGAATAGCTTTGGCATCCCTTCATGGAAGATGGTCTGTCCATGAGAGCCAATTAGATCGATGGAGCCGAGCGAAACCTTGAAACGCGCACACGTGTCGATCAAGGCTTGAGCAAACAGCTCCCCAATCAGCACATTCAGGCGCGCAACCGTGCCTACATGGGCCACCGCATTCGTCACGGAAAGAATTTGCTTACGTACTTCTTCCGGGTAGGGAACGGTTGCCCAAGCTACAGGCGAGATGGAACTCTCCAAGTCAATGATCGCGACGTCGATGCCGTCGAGCGAGGTTCCGCTAATGAGTCCTGCTACACGCATAATCTCCCCAATTCTTCGGATGTTAAGTTACCTTAGAGAATCTCATCCCGACGTTTCTCGGAACTCTACGTGGGAGCTTCGATTCACTCGCTCCTGGTGCGTCATAGTGGTCTTGCCGGTCGATTCATTTTCAGCAAACGGCAACCACGGTTCTAACCGCTTATGCAAGCCAACGGGGCAACTACAAACAAAGCCTGCTGGCTTATCGAAAGCGGTGGCAAGTCGAGCTGCTATTCAAACGATGGAAGTTAACTCCGCATATTGACCATGTGCTGGAACATGGTGACAAGTTTAGCGATGCCTGGTCGTGCATAAGATCACTATCACTTCTACTCTGCGCTACACACTGTTATGCGACGCCAGGATCAGGTGGCTGCGGCCTCCGTGCGAGCCAAATTGCAAACGACGGCCGCAGCCAAATTCCTGTCCTGGTGCTAAAGCAATTTCATTATTACAAGGCGTTAGAAGCTGAGTCGCCCTGAAAACTGAATGAGCCGCGCTCCTCCAGTGGTGCCTCCCGATGTACTTGATGCTCCAGCGATTGTCGAGGTGATTTTGCCAAAGCTGGAACTACTCACCGTTGCAACGGGGTTTGCGAAGTTTGTATGGTTGAAGAGATTAAAGAAATCCGCGCGGAACTGAAAGTGACAACGATCCCTGAGGGCAAAAGTTTTCGCCGCGGACATATCAAAATCGACGAGGTGAGGACCATAGTGTTGATTGCGGCGCTCTGTTCCTACCGTACCCGCATTAATGGATTTGCTGAAATAGGTTGTGTCGAAAGCAGCTGAAGGATTCCCGTTATTCTGCTGTAATCGTCCCGTTCCGATTACATTGGGACGATCCGTGGCTTGGTTGAAACCGCTGTAGTCGACAGACCCGAGGTGAACCGTAAACGGAAGGCCGGTTTGCACCAGCGCGATGCCGGATACTTCCCAGCCAGACGCAACAAGCCTACTGGTGGCATTGTTCTGGCCAAACAGCTTGTGCCCTGGGCCCATTGGTATGGGCACAACGTAATAGGTGTCCCAGCGCTGACGAAGATCGAAGCCCGAGTTTCCGTATTCGGAGCTCAAGTCGCGAGGATTGGCAGGCAGGCTGTCGGTGGTTGATCCGAAGTAGGCTGAAGTATTATCGAGTGAATGGCTGATCGTATACGAGCTCTGCACAGCTATCCCCTGTTGCCCTCTATACTTAGCGACAGCAACGACTCCGTTGTAGCTGGACTTTCCGATTCCTTCACCCGTGTAAATCTGACCGTAGTTGTTGTAAGGAAAGACCTGCTCATTCGGCGCAAGGGGCCCACGAACACTGGGGTTATTGGCAGTTACCGTTGGCTCGTTGGTATCGACATAAACGCCCAGCTTGCGGCCCACACTACCGATATAGTCCGCTTCCGCAGAGAGTGTTTTACTAAGCTCTCTCTCGACGCTAAGGTTGTAAGCATAGTTATACGAGCTTGGCAAGTTTCGAGTCATTGCGTAGAACTGTAGCAATCCAACGGTAGGGGTACCTGGTCCCTGTTTACCAATGTTCGACACCAGGGGAACATTTTGAGAAAAGGCAGTCGCGTAACTGAACTTTCCGGGCTGCGTCACATTGGCGGTTTGAGTGGTTGGCAGACTGGCAGGCGCATCGAGAGACTGATTTGCCGGGATATTGTTGAAGATTTCGTCGTACCCTACGCGAAAGCCTCCGCGAATAACCGTTTTCCCTGTACCAAGGAAATCCGGGCTATAGGCAAAACCGAAGACAGGCGCCACGTTATTTCTGTCGGGGGACATGCCGCTATTGGTGACACTCTTAGTACCGGGCGTATATGTCAGAGATGACACACCAGTCAGCGCAGTATTAATACCCAACACCAAATCAGTTCCAAAGAGTGTCATTCCCTGTCCGGGCACCAAATTGTCGCCACGATCGTTCAATTCAAAAATGTCAGACGGGACTTCGTAGCGTACTCCATAGTTGATGGTCAGGTTTGGCAGAACCTTCCACTGGTCCTGCAAGAAGAAGTCGGACGGGTAACGGCGGTAATGAACCATGGTGCTTCCGGTCCGAAGCTGGGACGATAAGGCTAACCCGTTGGCAAAGTCGGAGAAATTCTGAAATGTCAGCCACCCACGACTCGAGGTCTCGAGATATCGGCGAAGGTCTTCTCGCCGCACATGCTCTCCCCACTTAATGACGTGCCCGTGGACAACCGTGCTCGTCATTGTGTCGGCCAGTTCATATGTTCTTGAAATGCGGCCCTGCGGGTATGTGCTGGAAGTTCCAAGAGCCGCAGTTCCGTCGCTAATCGTGATCGATGGCAGCCCGGAGTCAAACATATTGCTACCCGTTGCAACCACCACTCCGGGGAGCGGATTCCCGTTTACATCTGTGAAAATGGTCGCTGCGTTGAGGCCATAATCATGTACGGTGGCAGTCGTCGCATTCATCGAATATCCGAACCGTATTACATTTAGAAATGCCGGGGTAAAAATATGGTTTTCTTCAACTTCTGTCGAGGTACTCGCGGGAATATTTGTATAGCCGCCACTCAACGGCGTAGGACCACCGACGATCTGAATACCACGATAAATGATGTAGTGACCGTCTAAGCTGTCTTTTTCGCTCAGAGTGTGGTCAACCCGAAGAAGTCCGGTGCTGTCCTTCAGAGAGCTTGGAACGTTCGACGTGTAGTTAGTTCCCGAGGTCGAGGTTGTCTGAGCTGCCGGCCAGAACTGAAGGAGTCGGAGCGATATAGGATCCGTGACCGCGGCGCGCTGTGCGCTGGTTGGAACCCAAGTTGAAGTCACAGTCGGGGCCACCTGACGAAAGCCTTCGTAGGAACCGAAAAAGAACGTCTTGTTCTTCCAAATCGGTCCGCCGAGCGTTCCGCCAAACTGATTGCGGTTCACGATCGCTTTCCGAGTTCCAGCTTTCTTGGTGAAATAGTCCGTGTCATCAAGAACGGTGTTGCGAAAGTATTCGAATGCGGTACCGCGAAGGGCGTTCGTTCCGCTGCGCGTAACCGCGTTAACCACAGCACCCTGGCCACGACCAAATTCGGCCGTTGGAACGCTGGTCTGAACGCTGAATTCTTGCACTGCATCGTTAATACGGAAGTTGCTGATACCGGCGTTGGTCTGTGTGTCGACATTGCTGATGCCGTCGATGAGAAAATTATTCGATTGCGTACGTGCACCAGCGACGTTGAACCCGGATACCTGATTGCCGGCGGCAGAAGGTGTAGCACCCGGAGTTTGAAGCGCCAGATCAAGGAAATTTCTGGCATTGAGTGGCATGTTGATGATCGTCTTGCTCTCGACCACGCCGCTCAGAGTGTTTTGCTGAGACTCAACCATAGGTTGAGATGAATCCACAATAACTGTTTCGGCAACATCTCCCACTTCGAGTATCGCCGCCGTCGAGGTATTCGTATCTACGAGCACCTGCAAGGCCTTAATGGCATATCGCTTGAATCCAGGAGCCTCAATCGTAAGGCGGTAGATATCAGGCGCCATTTGAATGAATTGAAACGCGCCCTGCCCGTCAGTTGAGGTTGTGTAGGTTGCACTCGTACTTGAGCGAACGAGCGTAACCTTGGCATTTGCAATAGCGGCGCCTGTCGTATCTCTGGCTGTTCCCGCTATTCCACCTGAAGGCTCCGCATAAACAGAGCTGCACAAAAGAGCGATACCCAACATAACAGCGTAAAGGTGAAAATGATGAATCTTAAGACCTGGCACACACATTGAATCCTCCAGACAATAGTAATTGAGTCATCATGAAATAGCGTTCGTCAGAGGCTGTTTTCAACTGGCACACACTGCCAGCGTCGAAGCTTCTAACAACGACATCAGCGTTTGAGATCACAGCTCTCGATGGGACATGCACCGCACCACTGATCGAGCCGCTGGTCTCCTGCGCTCGAATCTGCCCGCGAAGGCAGATCAATATCAGGAAACGCATATACGGCCCCGTGCAAGGATGTGATTCCCGGATTGCCATGACGCATATACTTGCATCTGACGAAGGTCGATTGTTTTACCATCTGGCGCAACCCGAGGGTTCGGCCGCTGAATGCAGACCGCACCTGTAAGAAGTATGGTGTAGATCTGGATTAAATACTTGTTAAGGTTGTATTAAGTGTGTTAGGTTATTCTCGGAAAGATGAAAATGGGTTCAATGGTTATCCCATGGAAGATGAACGCATCTGGAACTTTGGGCGATTTTCGTTTTGTGCGCCTGATCACAGATTGAGAACGGGTAATTCCACTAAAGCCCTTCCGCTTAAACAAGCGGCGCTGCTCCTTTTGTTTTTGGAAAACCCATCGAGGGTTTTGTCACGACGCGAGATCATTCACCATTTGTGGCCGTCGGTTCACGTCGCGCGTACTAGCCTGGGTGTTCAGATCGCCGGGTTGCGGAAGGCTCTCGGGGACACAGCAAGAGGCTCAGAGTTCATTGAGACAGTGAACTCTTTAGGATACAGATTTCTTAAAGAATCGCAATGCACCACGAGGCACGCGCTGAATTCAGCCGATGCTTATATGAAGACCGTCAACGCTGTCGCATCTTCAGCGCGAGTAGGGGCGGCTTTTCAGGCTCCATGCGATATTGGGCTTTTCAACGGGCGTGTCGGTGTATACGGTACGAGAGGCGTAGAGGAGGCATACCGACTTTATGCGTTGGGGCGTCAGTGGTGGAGACGGCGCACCAATCCAGACGTCCGGCGCGCAACTGAGTGCTACGAAGAGGCGGTCGAGCTCACACCCTCGTTTTCGTTGCCATACGTGGGAATGGCAGATGCCTTCAACTACCTGTCAATGCATCCAGGCGGTTATAGTTCGTATCAGAGCGCGAGAAGTGCAAAGGAATGCGCTTATCAGGCCATCCGATTGAACCCCAACTCTGCCCCTGCGTGGGCCGCGTTGGGACATGCGCAGTTTACACGCGACTGGGAGGTAAATGCTGCTGAAGACAGCTACAAGATAGCGATCTCCCTGGACCCTTCATATGCGCCGGCACATCAATGGTATTCGTGGCTGCTGCTCGCTTTGGGCCGGCAGGCTGAGTCTATAAGGGAAATCAGGTGCGCGCGCCAGCTTGATGAACCTGAACCCAGCAGTAGAGTCGCGTATGGGCTCCACCTATATTGTCTCGGTCAATATGATCAGGCCATGAAAGAGTTTCGAGCCATACTCGATACAAACCCAGAGTTCATGCCTGCATATCGGGAAATCGGACGTGTCTATGAAGCACAAGGCGATTATTTTAAAGCAATTGAAGTCTATGGGCACGCACGGACCAGAGCGAATCTCCATGCTGAGGTGGACACGGAGATGGACGCCGTGTATGCGTACGCTTTGACGAGAACTGGCGGGGAAAAGCAGGCCACACAGATTCTTTCGGCCTTCCTCCAGAATCAAGCCAAGCTCGCGCTGCCGGACTATGATATAGCAGTCATTTTGGCCGGCCTGGGACGCCTCGACGAGGCAGTCAAAATGCTAGAAGCTGCGTGGGACCGGCATTGCGTTTGGCCTATTTGGCTGCTCTTTGACCCACGGCTTGAATGCTTGAGAGCAGAAAAGGTTATTCAAAGGCTAGTAGGCAAATTTGCGGGCTTGGGACAGGCTGCCTGACGTCACGATCTTCAGATCGGAAGCGAAGGACCAATCACAATGGAGATCCCGAATGAAGCCTTCACCGTATTCCTTGGTTCGCTCTCAATTGTTCCTCTACTGAAGAAGATCAAGAAAGAAACAGGGAAGCGCAACTCCGGAACAATTGATTGATATTGCAATGGAGTGTTCCACGATCTGTCCCCAGCAATTGGCTTCTGAATTCCTCGAACTTGCCACGCTGGTGAAAGAGCAGCAATGCAAATACTTACTTGAGATTAGAGGCTGTTTCATAAACATCTGCGCAGCGTGATCCATAGGCACGCGAGGTAGAAGAAGGCGCGGTACGTGGTGAGGAGGTGTTCATGTCTGACCAGCAGGCGTCGAAACTGTCCCAGCC
>Ga0181529_10000108_pt1 | contig 108367 bp, 76 predicted proteins | sample PEATcosm2014_Bin_36_FD_119763 | JGI IMG/M metagenome (GOLD analysis project Ga0181529, IMG submission 119763) | Peatland microbial communities from MTU Mesocosm Facility, Houghton, MI, USA - PEATcosm2014_Bin10_30_metaG | ecosystem: Environmental > Terrestrial > Soil > Wetlands > Peat | place...
CGGCCCTACGCCGCCGCTCGTTCAATACCGCATCCGGCAAACCGCGCGAATCGATTCTCTCCATGCCTAGTTAGACGGGAAATACCTATAGATGTTGCATATATTACGGGCCGGATCAGTAAGAGACAACTTAGGGCCATTTCCCCAGTGGAACTCCAGATTCCCGAATGATACGGTGCAAGCCCCGGCAGTGTATTCTCTCGTTGGATATGAAACGTGTATTGACAGCTCTTGTACTGATTCCGCTGGTGCTGGCCATGGTCTTCTTTGGACCCAAGGCGCAGGGCCTGTTTTCGCTCGGTGTGGCGGTAGTGGCCATGCTGGCAAGCTGGGAGTACATGAGCCTGGCCAACCTGAACGGGGCCCGGCCTCCGCGCATTGCGGTGATGGTGGCCATCCTGTTGCTGTTCGCAGGAAATTTCTTCTGGTTCCAGCACACCGCCGCCATTCTGGGCGCGCTGTGCATGCTGCTGTTTGTTTATTGCACACTCTTCCATCCGGTGGAGCAGGTGCTGGCGGACTCCATGGCGGCCATCTTCGCTCTGGTGTACTGCGGCTTCTCGCTGGTGGCGCTTCCGGTTCTGGAAGGCGAAACCAATGGGCCTTCGCTGGTGACGCTGCTGCTCTGCGCGGTGTGGGCAGGCGATTCGGTGGCGATGTATGTGGGCAAGGCATGGGGCCGGCACAAGATGGCTCCCTCGCTCAGCCCCAACAAGAGCTGGGAAGGCGCGGTTGGCTCCGTGGTGGGCAGCATGGCCGCGGCCGGGCTGCTGATCGGCATCGCTACGCTGCTGCAGACGCATGACATTGCCGTGCTCACCTATCCAGACGACGTCTGGTACTGGCTGCTGTTGGCCATCATCATCAACGTGGCCGCCCAAACCGGCGACCTGGCGGAGTCGGCCCTGAAGCGCTCCGTGGGTATCAAGGACTCCGGTACTCTGCTGCCCGGCCATGGTGGCGTGCTGGACCGCATTGACGCGCTCTTGCTGGCCGCTCCCGCGGTTTGGTACAGCCAAGTGCTGCATCAGTTGTTTTAAGACTGGCGGAGCCGGCTGGGCCAGCACTACAGTCGGAGTTATCGTTTCCGGGCCCAAAGGCCTTTCGTAAGTGGCTATTTTTCAGGGGCCTGAAGGCCCCTGCTCCCTCCGGGAGCGACATCCGCAACTGGAGTACCAGGCTGTTCATCCAGGATCTGCAACAGGGCACGGCCTAGGCCGTGTCCTGTTTTCGTTGGGCCGGGGAACGCGGCAAAGCCATCCGGAATGCCGGCCCCCCTGTTGGGAACCCCAACCTCCTTCGCGACGTATTCAACCCGGGAACTTCGAGCCCCGTCCCGCTCCGGGCGGCGATAATAGGAGTTGCAGGCTTGAGAAAGGGAATTCTCCGTTGAAACGACTCGCCATTCTCGGTTCCACAGGTTCGATCGGCCAAAGCACCCTCTCCATTGTTGAGCAGTTTCCGGAGCGCTATCAGGTGGCCACGCTGGCCGCGGGGCGCAATCTGGATGTGGCATTTGCCCAGGCCAGTCGCTGGCGTCCGCGCATGATCTCGCTGGCCACGGCTGAGCTCGCCGGTGAGCTGGAAAAGCGGCTGCTTGCGGCGGGGATTACGAACGTCGAGGTAGCATACGGGACGGAAGGCACGGTAGCCTGCTCCACACACCCGGATGCGGACTTCGTGGTCTCGGCCATTGTAGGCGTTGCGGGCCTTGAAGCTACCCATGCCGCCATCCTGGCTGGCCGCCCAATCGGCTTGGCCAACAAGGAGTGTATGGTGGCCGCCGGTGAGATTCTGACCGTAGCCGCGCGCGAGCACAACGTCCCCATTCTGCCCATCGATAGCGAACACAACGCCGTACACCAGTGCATGCGCGTGGGCGACCACAAGGAAGTCAAGTATGTCTGGCTCACGGCCTCTGGTGGACCCTTCCGCCAGTTGCCGCTCGACCAGTTTACCGGCATTACGCCGGAGCAGGCGCTCAAGCATCCCACCTGGGTGATGGGCCGCCGCATCACGATTGACTCTGCCACCATGCTGAACAAAGGCCTGGAGGTTATCGAGGCCTGCCGCTTGTTCAATGTGCCTGCCTCCCAGGTGCGCGTCACCGTGCATCCGCAGTCCACCGTGCACTCGCTGGTGGAATATGTGGATGGGTCTATTCTGGCGCAGATTTCCGTCACCGACATGCGTTTGCCGATCCTCTATGCGCTGGCCTATCCCGAGCGCCCCGCCTCCAACCTGACCTTCGATCTGTCACAGCTCAAGCATCTGGACTTTGAGCAGCCTGACTTTGAGCGTTTCCCCTGCCTGCGCCTCAGCTACGAGGCGGCCGACAAGGGCGGCGCGCACTGCATTGCGCTCAACGCTGCCGACGAGGTGGCCGTGGAGGCATTTCTGGAGCGCCGCATCCCGTTCATGGGCATCCCGGATACAATTGAAAAGGTGCTGGCTGCCACGCCGGAGTCGCATCCGGCCACCATTGCCGAAGTGCTTGCTGCCGACCGCGAAGCGCGGGAACGTGCGCGGGCTTTGCTGGCTTAACCGCAGCCCACACCGCCGCGCCGATTGCGGTGATCGGTCTTGAGGAATACACACCCATTTATGTTTGATCTGCACGCAATACTGATCACTGTCGTCGCTTTCATCGTCCTGATTGGCCTGATGGTCATTGTGCACGAGTTCGGCCACTTTGCCGTGGCCAAGCTCTGCCGCGTTCGCGTGGAGGCTTTCTCCTTCGGCTTTGGCCCCCGGTTGTTCGGCTTCAAGTACGGCGAAACCGACTACAAGGTCTGCCTGCTGCCGTTGGGCGGGTTTGTAAAGATGACCGGCGAGAATCCGGCCGAAGGCGACGTTGCCAGCGATCCTGACGCCTTCACCTCACATCCGCGCTGGCAGCGCATGCTCATAGGTCTGGCGGGCCCGGTAGCCAACTTCCTGCTCGCCTTTGCGCTGATGTTTTTTTATTTTGGCGTCATCAACGAAGTGATCTCCGTCAAGCCGCAGCTGGAGTGGGTTACGCCCGGCTCGGTGGCCGACAAGGCCGGCTTCAAGCCCGGCGACACGATTATCGGTTTTGACACGTTTACCAATCCCGACCTTGGCGCCGTGGAGATGGACTATGACGACAAGGCCGGGCAGAATGTGGCGGTTACCGTGTTGCGCGACGGGCAGACGGTTTCCTTCAGTCTGCCAATTCCTGTCGGCATCGACGATCCGGAATCGAATGCGCTTGGTTTCCCGCACGTTACCGACAAGACCCTGACGATTCGCGAAGTGGTCTCTGGTTCGCCCGCAGCCGAGGCCGGGCTGCATGCCGAAGATCAGATTCTGGCCGTGGATGGCTACCGCTTTCACACGCTCAGCCCCATGGTTGCCTATCTGAGTGAGGGCAAGGGCAAGCCGGTTGCGCTGACCGTGCTGACCTCCAAGGGGGCGCAGGAGACGCTGGTGGTACATCCTCACCAGCAGGGGAACTCGTGGTTGATCGGTATTGCGGCCCAGGACTACGGCGACGTACCCACGCGCCGGACTCCGCTCTCGCTGCAAAAGGCCGCGTCGCTCTCCACCGAACTGTGCGTGACGGGCTCCAAGATGATCGGCCAGATGCTGGGCAAGCTCCTCTCGCATCAGGCATCGGTCAAGCAGCTCTCCGGACCGGTGGGCATTGCGGTTGCAGCAGGGGAGGCGGCGGAGACCAAGGATTGGAAAGCCAAGTTCTTTCTGGCCTCGGAGATCAGCCTCAACCTCGGCATCCTGAACCTGCTACCGTTTCCGATTCTGGATGGCGGCATGATTCTGTTCCTGCTGATTGAGAGCCTCATCCGCCGCGACATCAACATGCGCGTGAAGGAGTACGTATATCAGGCGGCGTTCTTCCTGATCATCATCTTCTTTGCCTACGTGATCTTCAATGACCTCTCGAACCTGCCGATCTTTGCCAGGTTCCGGCAGTAAGAAAGAAGTGGTCAGTGGACAGTGAACAGTGGACGGCGTCGTCCCTGACCACTGTTCACTGTCCACTGACCACTTGTATATGCCTATTACTTCCGAAATCCGCGTCCGCTACGCTGAAACCGACCAGATGAGCGTGGTCTACTACGCCAACTATCTGGTGTGGTTTGAGATTGGGCGGACCGATTTGCTGCGTGCTGCCGGACTCAGTGCCGGCCTTAGTTACGACCGGCTTGAAAAGGAGCACGGCTGCATCCTGCCGGTGGCAGAGGCGCGCTGCCGCTATCGCTCGCCGGCCCGCTACGACGACCACATCGTGATTGAGACTCGGCCGGCTATGCTGCGCGGTTCGGTGATCAAGTTTGCCTACGAGGTCTTCCGTGTCATCGAAGGAGCAAACGCAAAAGAGCGTCAGCTCCTGGCGGAGGGCGAGACGGTGCACGTGGTCTGCGATGCGCAGATGAATCGCATGGCGCTGCCGGAGCCTTACGCTCTGGCACTGAAGGCGATGATGGCGGGGAGTTGATTTCTCCCATCCTCCCTGGAGCGAATGCGCGATTGTCTACTATTTGCCAGTTCTGAAGACACGCAGCTCCGCCGAGCCATCGGCGCGCGCGGGGATTCCTATCACGAACCGATGCAAAGGAGCAGAGAGCGCACTGGTCCGGCCACCTCGAATGGAAGCAATCCGCCCGGCACGGCGGTAGTGATCGGCGTCAATCTGCCGTACGACGTCGACAAATCCCTCGCCGCATGAGACATAGATGCTCTGTTCCATCTGGTCGTAGAACAGGTCATCCGTGTCGCTGTCGATCTCGGTTTGAGCCACAATCTTCCCGGAATTGGTGTCCATCACCACCAGCTGTGCGGGCCGACGCGCTCCCACGAATAGCCGGTGGTGTTTCTCATCGAGCCCAATCGGGGCAATGCCTTGAAAATCTGCCAGACTCCACGGAGTCAAAAGCTGTCGCATTTCAAGATCGACGATTGCTACCTGCTGCAGTTCAGGCAGGTTGGCAAAGATGCGCCGTTTGCCGGGATCCACGGCAAATCCCTGCGGTTTGCCGGGCAACGGGATCTTCGCGAGCAGTTTGGTCTCGGGGAGGGAGATGATCGCGATCCCTGTTTGGCCCGGCCCCATGCAGCCGACATAGAGCTCTTTCGCGCGGGAATCGTAATGCAGTTCATCCAGGCTGGAGTGCAGATCGATGCTGGCAATCTGTTGGAGACTGGCGCCGTCGTAGACGATCAGATTCTGTCCTCGGGGAACGTAGAGCTGATCGAACTCCGGGGCATAGAGGGCAGAGGCCGGCCGTTCCCCGCCGAGGCTGCGCAGGGCTTGGCCAGTGCGCAGATCTACGACCTCCAGCGTCTGGTTGGAGGGGGCCGATGCAAACAACCTCTGACGTCGTGCATCGATCGACATATGGTTGAATCCGCCCTGCATGTTCGGCATGGTGATGATGCGCAGGAGCTGGAGGGATGGGTTCTGTTGCCCTTGGACAACGGACAGGCAAAAGTAAGCAACTGCTAGACAGCCCAGGAGGTGAGTCCTCAAGGTGTGGCCCTCATTTACCCAATGTATAGATGCGAATTGCAGCGGGGACTGTCCCCTGCTGGCGGACTGCGACGAAGATGCGATTCAATTCCGGAACCAGCAGGCTGGTGCGCGCTCCCGGCACCGTTGGTATGCGGGCGATCTCTGCGTAGCGATCACGCCCTTGTAGTTGATAGACGGCAATGGCACCTTCGCCTCCAGAGACGTAGATGCGCTTCCGTTGCGGATCATAGGCGACGTCGTCTGAATCTCCAACCGTCGGTAGTCTGGCCACGATCGCTCCCGATTGCGTGTCCATGACCAGGAGAAGGGCAGGCTTGCGGCAAACGACGAAAAGCCGTCCAGAGCCTTCGTCCAGCGCCATGGGGAAGTTAGCCTGCGCATCGGCTGTTTGCCAACTGGAGATAACTTTGGCATCGCGTCGGTCAATGACGTCTACCTTATGCGCTTCGGGCAGATTCACATACATGCGCGGACTGTCTTTCTCCAGCTGGAAGGACTCCGGGTGGGCCGCCAACTTGACGTCCGCGACCTTACGCCCAGAGGTGTCGAAGACTGCGATTCCGCCTTCTCCATAACCCACGTAGATCTGGTGCGTGGCGGGGTCGCGGCGAATGTTGTCCGCGTCGCCGTCCAAACGAAGAGTGCTGATCGGTTGGAATGAATGGACGTCGAAGATCCGGACGGTGCCGTCGCCTCCGTTTGCAATCCAGAGTTGTTGCGTCTCGGGGACATACTGCAACCCTTGCGGCTCAGCGAGTCCGCGAATTGTACCAGTCTTCACACCGCTGGGAACGTCAATAGCCTCGACGGTATTGTTGCCCAGAGCGGCCACAAAGAGCCGGTGGTCAACGGAGTCGAATGCCATGTGATCGATTCTGCCTTGCACCCCTGGCAATGGGACGCTTCGTTCGAGGAGAAGGGCCGCTGGGTTTTGCGCGTTTCCATTCGCGGTAGCCAAAGGCAATACCGCCAAAACCAAGCCCCAGAACAGGAGTCTCTTGCTCATTGCTTATCCCTCTATCAGCTCAGATCTCGACTCGCGGGCTGCCACAGACAGTGAACTGAGCGAAACCCGAATCCTGGAGAATGCAAATTCTCTGGACATCTGGATTTTTGACGATCGATATTAATCTACGCTGAAGACGGGCATCATGGTTTGCCGAAGTTGACCGTCTGCGGGACAATCCAAGCTCCAAGAGGGCCAGGGCACCGACTTTCCACACAAAGAAAAGGGCCCGCCAAGGGCCCTTTGGTAGCTTCTGCAATGTGGGAAAACTACTTGTCGCGTGCCACCACAAACTGTGGCATCCAGCGCAGGGCGCGCTTGTAGTCTGACTCGGGCAGAATGTCGAGGGCTTCGCTAGCCTGCTCGGCGTAGTGGTCGGCAATGCTCATCGCATACTCAATGGAGCCGTTGCGCTTGAGCATCTCCTTTAGCTCGTCGTGGGTGACGTGCTCAAAGCTGCGGTCTTTCAGCACGCGATGGATGGCCTGGCGGTCGCGGGCCGTGCCGTGGTCCATGGAGTGGATCACCGCCAGCGTGGCCTTGCCTTCGCGCAGGTCGCTGGCAACGGGCTTGCCCAGCACTTCCTCGGTGGCGGTCAGGTCCAGAACGTCGTCCACCACCTGGAAGGCCAGGCCGACGGTGCGTCCGTAGGTAGCCAGAGCCTCTTCGTGCTCCGGGCTGGCGTTGGCCAGCACTGCGCCCAGGCGCATGGAGGTGGAGAACAGGCAGGCGGTCTTGCGATAGATCAGGTCGTAGTACTCGGCTTCGCTGACCGCGTTGCCGAGCTTCTGGATCTGCAGCAACTCGCCTTCCACCATCTGCTGGGTAAGGCCGATCAGCAGGTCGAGCACGCGCAGGTTCTTCTCTTCCAAAGCCACGCGGAAGGCCTGCATGTAGAGCCAGTCGCCGGCCAGCACACACTTCTCATTGCCCCAGGTGGTGTTGGCGGAGGGGCGTCCGCGACGGGTGTCGGCGCCGTCGATGATGTCGTCGTGCACCAGGGTAGCGGTGTGAACCATCTCCACCACCGAGCCCAGCCGGATGGTGCTGGGACCGCTGCAGCCCAGCGCATGCGAGGCCAACAACAATAGCGTAGGGCGGATGCGCTTGCCGCCGCCACCGCGCAGGTACTCGGCGATCTCCGTGATGACGCTTACGCTTGATGCGGCGTCGCGGCCCAGTTCCTGTTCCACCGCCACCAAATCGTCCCGGAGCAGATCGAAGACCTCACGCGCTGTCGCTATTGCCAATGTGTTCAACGTTGTCCTGGTCTCGTTTCTCTGGTTAGTGGGCCGGGGGTGCCGCTGCGCCGGGGAATGCGCGCGGAGCTAATTGGAGCGATAGTTGGTGAACTGGAGCTCGACGCCCAGATCCTTGCCCTTGAGCAGCGCAATAATCCCCTGCAGGTCGTCGCGGTCCTTGCCACTGATGCGTACCGTGTCGCCTTGGATGGAGGCTTGCACCTTCTTCTTGGAGTCCTTCACCAGCTTGACGATCTCCTTGGCTTTTTCGATCGGGATGCCCTGCTGCAGGGTCACCTTCTGGCGTACGCTCTGCCCGGCGCCCTGCTCCAGCTTGGCATAGGTCATGTTCTTCAGGGAAACGCCGCGCTTGACCATCTTCTGGCCCAGGATCTCCTTGACCGCTTCCAGCTGGTACTCGCCGGCGGAGGCCAGTTGAATCTCCTTGTCGCCCTCGTTCAAGTTGATCTCGGATTTGGAGTCCTTCAGATCGAAGCGCTGGCGGATCTCTTTGATCGCCTGATCGATCGCGTTGCGGACTTCCTGCACGTCTACTTTGCTGACAATGTCAAATGAGTTTTCTTGCGCCATAACCCTTTTCTCCAGCGGGAGGTACCGTCACCTGCCGGCGTTCACCAGCGGGGTTGGCGGCACACTTCGCCTCTCTCAGTTTCCCACGTCAGGCCGCAATCCAAACAGCCTGAAAAAGTTTTTCGTCGTGATGGCTGCAATTTCGTCCATCTCCACGCCTTTTGTTTGTGCCAAAACCTCTGCCGTACGCACCACCCAGGCTGGTTCGTTGCGCTTGCCTCGCTCCGGAACCGGAGCCAGCCAGGGCGCATCGGTCTCCACCACTAGACTATCTAGCGGGATCTCCGCCGCCACATCCCGCATGGGCTGGGCCTTGGGGTAGGTCAGGTTGCCGGCAAAGCTGATCAAAAAGCCCATCTCGATCGACCGCCGGGCCTGCTCCAGTCCGCCGCCAAAGCAGTGCATGATGCCACCCAGACCGGTGAGCCGCCAATGCTCTTCGAGGATGGGGAAGAGTTCGTCCCAGGCGTCCTTCGTACCTTCTTTGGGACGGCAATGGATCAGGATCGGGCGCTTGCGGGCCGCAGCCACTTCCAGTTGCCGGATCAGCCCCGCCCGCTGCACGTCGTGGGCCGCGCCTTCGTGATAGAAGTCGAGGCCGATCTCGCCACAGGCAATCACCTCCGGCTCCGCGAGCAGGCTGTCGAGCTGGGCGATGACCGCGTCGTCGATGCCGGGTGTGGTGTGGGGATAAACGCCGGCGCTGGCGTAGAGCCGGGGCATGTCAGGCTGGCCGTTGAACTGGCGGCAAAGGGCCAGCGCCTGGGACATCTCAGCGGGCTCTTCGCCGATGCCAATGGCCAGAATTATGTCCACACCCGCGGCCTTGGCCCGGCGCAGCACGTCAGCGCGGTCCTCGGCGTAGCGGGTGCTATCAATGTGTGCGTGGGAATCGATCAGCAAGGGGAACCTCACATCCAGTTTACTTTCTTCGCACTGGATGCGAAATGGGGATGCGGAACTGGCAGACGCAACCTGATCAGGGCTTGATGACCTGGAGGCCGAGGTGTTGCTCAAAGGCGTCGAAATCGCGGTCGCGATGCAGCAATTCATGCCCTTCGTGAATGCAGAAGGTTGCAATCAGGCAGTCGATAGTCTTGCGGATGGTGATGCCGCGCGCACGCAGTAGGCGGAAGTTTGCTGCGGTTTGCATGGCCAGAGCTGCAGAAATCTGGTCAAAGACGGGGATCAGCGAGAGGAAATGTTGGGCATGTTCAAGGCCCTTGTTCGAGCGGAATCCGCGCAGAACTTCGCAGAGGATGAGTGTGTTCAGTGCGACTTCACCCCGCGAAATGGCTCCGCGTAACCAGCGTGTCTCGGCGTTGTCCACTCCGTTGAAGGCATCGATCCAAACGCTGCTGTCAACAACGACCATTGCGGTCAGCCTTTCGTCAGGCGGTTGAAGAAACCGGGGTAGAGTCTGCGATTCTGTGGCCTTCGTCCCAGTCGGGGAAGCGGCTGGCACGCATCTCTTCCAGATCGCCTTCCCAGCCAATTCCCCAGAGATCTTGAAACGCTTCACGCTGCCGGTGCATCTGCACAGCCCAACGCAAGGCCTCTTCAACCAACGCCTTCTTGGAGGTGTTGCCTCCCAGCGCCATCGCCAACTGCATCAACTTGTCGTCAATCTCAATATTGGTTCTCATCGGGGTACTCCGGCCAGTTGCCCTTCTTCACCAGTTCAGCTTGCCACTCATCCAGGCGGTCCTCGCGCTCGGCTTTCTTGCGCTCGATCTCCTGCAGGCGGAAGACTTCCTTCACCTGCCGTTCATGCACCTTATGGGCGATGAACTTGCGCAGACAGGCCTCGACCGTGGCGCGTTTGGTGGTGGCGCCAGTAGCCTTCATGGCCTGCTGCATCAACTTGTCGTCGATCTCGATGTTGGTGCGCATCGTGGGACTCCGATGTGTAAGGATAGCACGATTCATGTGTATGGCGGAGGTCCCATCCTGGCTTGGCGGTAGGCCCAGGCCGGAGATCGGGCTCCCCGCCCTAATCCCCAGAGGCTATTGGGCGGCGGCTCAACTGGTGGTAGAGCAGAGAGGCGCTGATAGTTGCTATGGGCGTGGCCAGTGCTGCCGCCATAAAGCCAGCGGCTGCGCTGGCGATGCGGAAGGCGAGGGGATGGTTGAGGAGGCAAAGTGTGGGTGCACCGAAGAGAAAATCGAAGGCCAGAACCAAAAAGAGAAACGCAAAGTGTACTCCGGCCAGCAGGCCACGCTGCCCGGCTGTGAGCAAAGTGCTGCGCTGGAGAGCCGCACTGCTGCCAGCCTTTTCCACCACCGCAACTTGCACGGCAAACGAGAAACGCGCAGCGATCCATGCAGACAGCAGAACCGCAGAGGTCAGCGTGATGGCTGCAGACACGTACCCGATGACGCCAGCTTCCACGCGGGAGTTGAAGCCCAGAGCGGCGGCTGTGCCAAGAAACACGACACCTGCAAGCAGCGAAAGAGCAAAGACCGCTGAGATACGGAGGGAGACCCGAAGCATGATTGCGAGGATTGCCCAGAACCGGCTGCCCAGCGCGCGGTACGCCTCTGCGATGGAGACTTCGCGCTGTTTGCGCAGGGCAGCAATTGCATTCATCGTGGCTGCCGCGGAAATTGCCGCTCCAGGCAAAACCATCGCGATGCCCAACAGGACTCCCAGGACCGCCGGTGTAGAGACCTCCCCATGCAGGCACACAAAGGCAAAGGTGCCTGTGCTGAAGAATGCTCTATAGAGCAGCAAGGCCACCGGAGCGGGGAGCGAGAGAACTGCAAACTTTACCAGATTCCGAGAATAAAGGCGGAGGGTTGTGGAGAGAAGCTCCATCGCGGATTTTGGAAGCAGAGGCACGTTCATGGATCTCGGAACTCCTTAACTTCAGCCACCCCATGGTACGCCGGCCGCGCGGAACTGGGCAGGGGTTGATCGACGAGATCACCTGGGCAATGTTGCCCAAAAGCATTGCCCCACCCTCAGCAGGAAAGAGCCTGCGGCGAAGGTGGGGCAACGGAGGGGACGCACTGTGAAGGAGTCGGCTTCATCTTGCGGGTGCCCCAGGTCTCGATTTTGAGACCTGGGAACGAACGATCCCCGTGCGAGCAATCAGCGAGCGGTTGGCCCCACCGCAGGTGGTTACTTCAGCCGCGCGCCCAGCGGCACTTCTTCAAGGAAGCCAGCCAGCACCGGCGAAGAGTTTTCCAGAGAAGCAGCCAGCAGCATGCCGTTTGACTCCAGGCCACGCATCTTGCGCGGGGCCAGGTTGGCCACGATCACGATCTTGCGGCCTACCAGCGTCTCCGGCGCGTAGTATTGCGCAATGCCGGCCAGGATCTGGCGCTTCTCGTAGCCAAGGTTGACTTCCAGGCGGAGCAGCTTGTCGGCCTTGGGGATGCGCTCAGCCACGATGATCTGAGCCACACGAAGGTCCAGTTTCACTACGTCGTCGATGGTAATTTGGGGCGACAGCGGCGGATAACCCTCCGGCACCTGCGGTGCGGCAGACGGCGGCTGCGCCGCCCCTTCGGTTGCGGGCGCAGCAGGCGTTGAGGGCACCTGCGGTGGGGCGGACTGCCCTTCGGGCACTGGAGGTATAGCGGGTGCGGCGGCAGCGGCGACAGTTTCGTAGGCCTTGGCTTCGTCTTCGGGTTCAACGCCGACCGAATCTACGGGAGCTTGCTCCCAGACTTTTTGCTCTTTAGAAATCTCGCTCACAGTCGTTCCTTTTCCAGCAGCCTTTGCTGCAGATACGGATTCTTCCTTCGGTTCAATCGCGGCGACGCCGCCGCTGGCCGCACCGCAGGTGCTGGCAGCTTCGATGACCGATTTGCTGTTCTCATCTTCCAGCGCGATCATGCGCGCGGCGGCATTTTTTTCAGCGCGCGGGAAGAGCGGCGCGGGTTCGGCAAACTGCGTGCCGGGCTTCAGGCCTCCCCACGCAAGATTCTTCAGGAACCCAGCCTCCGAAGCGTCAGCAATCTCGCCCTGTCCGAGCTGCCGCCATACCTTTTCGGCCGATGCGGGCAGGATCGGGTAGACCAGCGCGGTGATCACGCGGATGGCTTCCGCCGCGGTGACCAGTACGCGGGCCTGCAGCGCCGTGTGCTCCTCGTCGGAGCGCTCGGCGGGCTTCTTCCAGGGAGCGTTGGCGGTCAGATAGCCATCGGTTTCAGCCACCAAGACCCACAGGCTCTTCAAGGCTTCTGAGAAGTCGAAGGCATCAAACGCGGGGCCAAAGGAAGCCAGAGCCTTTTCAGCCGAGGCGCGCAGAGCGGTTTCCGCCTCGGTCTCAATGCCTACGGTCGGAACCGTGCCGCCAAAGTACTTGTGGACCATGTTGACCACGCGGCTGACGAGGTTGCCATAGCCGTTGGCCAGATCGCCGTTATAGCGCTGAACCATCGCGTCAAAGCTAAAATTGCCGTCCTGGCCAAAGGGAATCTCGCGCAGCAGGAAGTAGCGCAGCGCATCGGCACCCAGAATAGCCTGAACGGTTTCGGCCCGCACCACGTTGCCTTTGGATTTGGACATCTTGCCTTGGTCAAACAGCAGCCAGCCGTTGGCGTGCACGCTTTTGGGCGTGGGCAGCCCGGCGGCCATCAGGAAGGCGGGCCAGTAGACGCAGTGGAAGCGGCTGATCTCCTTGCCGATCAGATGCACGTCCGCCGGCCAAAACTTTTTGAACCTTTCTTGGTCTTCGGGGGAATCTGAGCCGTAGCCGAGAGCAGTGGCGTAGTTGGCCAGAGCATCCAGCCAGACGTAGACCACGTGCTTCTCGTCGCCGGGCACCGGGATGCCCCACTTGAAGCTGGTGCGGCTCACGCTCAGGTCCTTGAGGCCGCTGCGGACAAAGGAAAGCACTTCGCGCCGCGTGGACTCCGGCTGCATGAAGCCCGGGTTGTCCTCGTAGAACTTCAGCAGCTTCGCTTCGAACGCCGAGAGCTTGAAAAAATAATTTTCCTCGCTCACCGTCTCCGTCACGCGACCACAGTCGGGGCAGATGGTGCCTGCCGGGCCGTCCACGTAGGCTTCGTCACTGACGCAATACTGGCCGGTGTAGGAGCCCTTGTAGATGTAGCCACGGTCGCGCAGGGTGGCGAACAACTTCTGCACACCGCGCTTGTGGCGCTCGCTGGTGGTGCGGATGTAGTCGTCGTAGCTGAGGTCGAGCTGGTCCCACAGGCCGCGGAACTCGGCGCTGATGGCGTCGGCAAACGCCTGCGGGGTGCGGCCGGCCTTTTCAGCCGAGCGTTCGATCTTCTGGCCGTGCTCGTCGGTGCCGGTCAAAAACCAGGTGTCGATGCCCAGGGCCCGCTTGCGCCGCGCAACGGCGTCGCAAACGATCGTCGAATACGCATGGCCCAAGTGCGGGCGCGCATTCACGTAGTAGATGGGCGTGGTCAGGTAGAAGCGTTCTGAAGTTGATTGGCTCATGTGTGGGATGCGCGCGCAGGGCCATCCTGAAGGAATTGGCCGGGCAGCGATCATTCTCTATCTTACTGCATTTGCCGTTGCGGCTTTGCCACGCGCTCGCTTTGGGGATGGGGAAGGATTGGTAGAGCCTTTTGAGGTCGTTTCTGCTTGAAAGAAATAGTTCACGATGATGTAGAGCATACCGACTACGTTCGCTGTGGTGCTGCCGATAGCGGTCAACATGATTGCATCGGAAAGGTGAAAACCCCAGAAGCCAAATCCCTCGAGCAAAAGGAGAATATAGATGAGGAGCATCCATGCCGCTGTCATCCATAGAATATATTTCGCGTATTTGCGGCGAAGTTTGAGGTTCAGCTTAGCATTCTTTACGGTTATGCGGCGCAGGTCGGATCTATGTGTATTTTCATCATAGAAACCCTTTTCCTCGCATGCCAACTCATTAGGAGTGTTGGGCTGCTCCTCAATGAGGGGATCGACGATTATATCCAGGCTACTTTCTGGTGGCATTGGTCAGGCCTTAGCCGGAACTTGTTGAAGATCCTTGAAGTATTTAGCGATGATGTCGTCGGATATTGCAAGCGATTTGCACCCTTCCTTATACACTTGGCGCCAAGGGCTTCCTTCGGCGTGTGTCGCATTGGACAGGCGCGCTGGTGTGTACTTGCCGTACACCTCCCAAATCCTGTTGACCAGATTTTTGGCGAAAACGGCCTCTTCGGATCCGTCCAGTTTGATTCTTGGAGTCACACGAACAAAATGGCCGAAGGATACCTCTTCCGAGTCCGAATAGGATTCCAGCCTGGAGACAACATGGTCAACCTTCTGGTTGCCGTATTCACGCAGATCGCGGTAGAGGGATGGGGTTACGGGACCATACTGCCAAGCTTGAATTCGCTCATCAATTAAAGGCTGTCCCGTGAGCGCAAGATGCCAGCCATGCGCATAATAGACGAGTTTTTGCAGTTTTAGCGGGGTCAGGTCAGAGCCGTCGGACTTCAAGGCAAGTTCAATAAATTCATTGGCTATGGCGAGAGCTGGATACTGCATGGCTTTGCCCCTTTCGGCGAATATCTGGCGAACTCTTAGCGCGATTTTAGCACGATTTCCGCTCTCTTTCGTGGGATATTTGTCCCTTGTTGTTAGGGTTTGGACCGTGGTCTGCCAGAGGAGGCTGTAGTTGCATTTATCAGAAAACGCCCAGATCGGTCGAAACTGCTAGAATACCATTGAAAATCAACGATTTTGAGGCCTCAGCGTGTATCTGGAACTGCAAAACCGGCTTGGCGAACTTGTCCGCTCCGTACTGAAAGAGAAGTATGGACTCTCCGACGTGAACATTCCGCTGGAGATCCCTCCCGACCTGAAGTTTGGCGAGATCTCAACGCCGGTGGCCCTGCAGTTGGCGCGGGTGCTGCGCAAGGCTCCCAAGGTGATTGCCACGGAGATTGTGGAGGCCTTGGGCACGCTGGAGGGCTTTGCCGGATTTGAGGTTGCGGGCGCGGGCTACATCAACGCGCGGTTGGATCGCGGGGCGGCGGTGCGCTTGTTCGCGAAGGCTCCGGAAGCGCTTGAGGTGGGCAAGGCGGGTCATGCTCTGGTGGAGCATACATCCATCAATCCGAACAAGGCGGCCCACATCGGGCATCTGCGCAATGCGATTCTGGGCGACACGTTCGTGCGCCTGCTGCGCGCCGCCAACTACAAGGTGGACGTGCAGAACTACATTGACAACACCGGCGTGCAGGTTGCCGATGTGGTCGTGGGTTTTCTGCATCTGGAGGGCAAGTCGGTTGCCGAAGTCAAGGCACTGATCAAAGATTGCGAGAGACGCGCCGCAGGCGCAGATGGCCGCGTTGCGGATGCTTTTGACTACTACTGCTGGGACCTGTACGCGAAGACCTCGCAGTGGTATACGGCTGGCACCGATGAAGAGAACGTCGAGCGCAAGAAGTTGCGTTACGAGACACTGCATCTGATTGAACACGGTGGCAACGAGACGGCGGAGATTGCGGAGCTGATCTCGACCGCGGTGTTGCGCCGGCATCTGGAAACCATGCTGCGGCTCGATATTGAGTACGATTTCCTGCCCCGCGAGAGCGAGATTCTGCACCTGAAGTTCTGGGAGTCGGCCTTCGATCTCCTGAAGAAGACGGGCGTCCTCTACTTTGAGGAGAACGGCAAGAACAAGGGATGCTGGGTGATGACGCGGCCCGGCGACGAGGCCAAGGCCGCCGATGCCGACGGCCCCAATGAAGAGGCCAAAGTCATTGTGCGCTCGAACGGCACCGTGACCTATGTGGGCAAGGACATTGCCTATCACCTGTGGAAGTTTGGCCTGCTGGGCAAGGACTTTGGTTACCAGCGGTTCTTCACCTATCCCAAGCATGAGTGCTGGATCTCGGCCGAGAGCGGGGAAGCGGAACATCCCCATTTTGGCGGGGCGAACGCCATCTACAACGTGATTGATGCGCGCCAGAGCGATCCCCAGGCCAACGTGATTCAGGCTCTGCGCGGCATGGGCCACACCGAGCAGGCTGATCGTTACACGCACTTCAGCTATGAGATGGTGGCGCTGACGCCGCGTTGCGCTTTGGACCTTGGCTACGAGATCTCCGAAGAAGACCAGAAGAAATCGTACATTGAAGTGAGCGGCCGCAAGGGCTTTGGCGTGAAGGCCGATGACCTGATCGACAAGCTGATTGCTGCTGAGCTCGCCGAGATGGCGAATCGCCACTCCGATCTGGATGCGGCGGCGCAAGAAAAAATTGCCACCCAGATTGCGGTGGGCGCGCTGCGCTACTTCATGTTGAAGTACACGCGCAATTCCGTGATCGCTTTTGATTTCCGTGATGCGTTGAGCTTTGAAGGCGAGACCGGCCCCTACATCCAGTACGCCGTGGTGCGCATTCGGAACATCTTCCGCAAGGGTGGGACGACCCCTCAAGCGGTTTTGGATGAGTTTGGCAAGTTGGCAGGTGGGCAAGTTGGCGAGTTGGCGAGTGAGGGGATCGGCGAGTTCCTGGCTGGCGACGAGAATGCCGATATCTGGTCGCTGTGGCTGGCGGCGGGCCGTCGCACCCAGGTTCTGGAGCAGGCCATTGCCACCAGCGAGCCGGCTTACATTGCCAAGCACGCCTTTCAGTTGGCGCAGGAGTTTGCCAACTTCTACCACAATCACCACATCCTGACCGAGGCCGATCCGGCGCGGAAGGTTTTCCTGCTGGCTACGGCGGCGGTGGCGCTCCGGGAACTGGAGCTGGCACTGAGCTGGCTGGGTATTGAGAGCCCGGAAGCGATGTAACCACCTGCGGTGGGGCTAATTCGCTTCGCGTCCTTCGCGGGTCTTTGCTGGTGGCTATACTTTCCCGGGTCCCCAAATGCGAGGCACCCGGGGCACCCAACATTTGCCAAAGGGCATGTTGCATTTTTGCGGCAGGCTCTTTGTGTTGCTCGAAGTTGTTAGTTCACATGTCGGAACTTGGAGTACGTTCGACGTTGCCAAAGGTGTGCGCCAGCATTGAGAATGCTGCGAAGTGGTCAGACCAATACGTTCATGCGCCAGATAGGCCAGCGCCGGGTTTGATCGACACCTTTTGAGGTATTCCGCCATGGTTCGCTCGCGTTTTGTGGTTCTCCTTTGCCTGCTTTCGGGGCTTGCTGCTGGATTGGTTTCAGCGCAGGTTCCCAGCCAGTACGTGCCGCCCATCATGGCCGCACTGCTGCCGCCCAACCCCCATGCTCAGGAACCGGGACTGCTGTTTTACCTCTCCGGCGACAACGGCTTCACCGCCGACTACGCCGCCAGCGGCAACCCGGTGCCGAACTACGCCAAGGACGTTTCCATCAAGGCTGGCGGACCCCACGGCAACTACATCCAGTGCGAGAACACGCAACTGCTCAGCTACTGGGCGCCGGGCAACATCTACTCGCAGCGCGGAACGCTGGCCTTTGACTGGAGCGCGCGCACCCCGTTGGACGAGACCGAGTTTCCGGTCTTCCGTGTGGGCTTTGCCGACCACTCCAGTTGGGATATGGTGTGGCTGCGCATCGACTGGAACGGCCACGGCTTTGATGCCTTTGTGACGGACGTGAATCTGGGCCGCACGCGCGTGAGCGTGAAATTGCCTGAGATTCCCAAGCCCGACCAATGGCTGCACCTGGCCATCAGTTGGGATGAAAACAGCGGCATCCGCTTCTACATTGACGGCAAGCTGCAGGCCACCAAGGCTGCGACTGGCCTGTTTGACACCAATCTCGACCAGTTCGGACCGCACTCGCGCATTATTGCGCCCACCGGTGTGGAGAGCACCTACAGCTACGACCGCGCTGGCGATGTGGGCCAACTGCGCATCTATGATCGCGCACTGTCCGACGCCAACATTGCCGGGCTTGCCAACAACGTAACCCCCAAGGAAATCCCTGCGATCGAGCGCAAGCTGGACGGCCCAGCCTGGCGCGCCGAGTGGGACTTGAAGTATGGCTGGAACCGCAAAGGCGATGCGCCGTTTGTGGTGGAGGCCTCTTCAACCACCGTCCGCAAGGTGGAGATCCACGACGCCTTCGATTTGAAGCGCTGGTGGTGGAGGGCCAACGACGGCATTCGCGAAACCAGCTGGCCGGGCGTGTTCAACCGCTCGCGGATCACCGGCCGGCACGACTACTTCACGCTGCCGGATTGGGATTGCTACTCGCTCAGCGGCAAGACCATCACCTTCACGTTGCCCGACGAGCCGTGGAACCATCTGGAGATTGCCGGCGGCGCGTGGGGCACCATGACCTTGCTGGCGCACGATCTGGAAGCCGCCAAGGACAAGGAAGAGAAACTCTTCGACCGGCCCAAAGGGCAGGAAGTTACCTACCACAGTTTTGACGAGCCCATCATCGGGCAGAAGATCCGCTTTGTGAACGTGGAGCAGGAAGAGCCCATCGGCGAGCTTTCCGCCTACTACGTGCATCCGGGCATGGAGCCCACAGGCACTGGCCAGCTGCGCTACAAGCTGACCTCGCGCTTTGACGCGGAGCAGAATCCATCCTCCAAGCCCGTGGCTGACTTCATCAACGGCGCGTTCCCGGCCGATGAGCGGATGACCATGATGGCCATGCCCATGATGGGCACCGGCGTCAAGCGCAAAGGCGAGCAGAAGGGCCTGCCCATTGTGCACATCATTGTGCCGGCCGATTTCCGCAGCGAGCCTGCCGAAGGCCACGGCTACACCTATGGCTGGGAGAATATGGATGGCGGCCTGGACGGCATCGCCATCGATCTGCCCGCGCTCAATCTTGCTCCCAACGCCGACGGCTTGATCCCGCTGAATATTCAGGTCAAGGATCCGCTGTGGCTGATGCGCGACATGCTCACCTTCACCTTCGCGGTGAAGCCGGGCGCGCCGCACACCTTGTGGCTGGACCTGCGTGACCGCATCCTGCCCAACGGCAAGAGCCTCTACATCACCATCGCCAGCCAGAATGCGGGCTTCAACACCGCGACCATGGAGGGCGCGGAACTGCGGCTCATCTTTAAGCCCTACAAGGATGCGCTGCCGGAGCACATTGCTGACCGGCTCACCATGGTTCGCGATGAGTATGCCAACCTGGTGGAAGAGTCGGTGGCTTCGCGCCGCTTGAACCTCTTCAACCGCATCGATGGTGACATGACCGACCTGCTGCGTGTGGATCCCTCGAACGAGCTGGGCCGCAACTACTGGCATGAGCTGAACAAGGAACAAATTCGTCCGCCGTTTATCACGCCCAAGGCTCCGGCCGGCGTGCCGCAGTGGGCATACTTGCAGGTCGAAGATCTGGGCTATCTGAAGCGGCTGCTCAACTGGTATGTGGACAATCGCCAGATCTCGAATGGCGAGTTCGGCGGCGGGCTCTCGGACGATTCGGACTTTACCGAGTGGTGGCCGGGTGTTGCCCTGATGGGCGGAACGCCCGACAAGTTGCGCGCCTCGCTCAACAAAGAGCTGGACGTCATGTATGACCAGCACATGTTCACCAACGGCCTTGCCACTATCCAAACCGATCAGTTGCACAGCTACGAAGACGGTTTTAACGTGCTGGGTGAAGCCATGCTGTTGGACTTTGGCAGCCCCAAGCAGATTGAGCGCGCCATGGTGACGGCCAAGCGGCTGGAATGGCTGACGGGCATCAACGATGCTGGCCACCGGCATGTGCGCTCCAACTACTTTAACGGCGAAAAGATGGCTACGGGCGGCGTGTGGGGCGGTTCCAAGGAACACTCCTATATGGACTTCCATCCGGCGCTCTCGCTGGTGCTCTTCAACGGCGCTCCAGAGACGCGCAAGATGATGCTGGAGCTGGCCGACGGCATGCTGGCGCACTACAAGCCGGGTCCAGACGGACGCAATTCGTTGCATGCCGAGGTGGACTTCAAGACCGACGCTGATGCGCCCACCAACATGGAGCCATGGTTCATTCTGTGGGCCGCTTATCGCTGGACCGGCGACGAGAAGTACGTGCAGCCCTTTGTGGATGCGCCGGTGCAGGCGCTGTCGATGATCAACTCCGACGCGCTGGATATGTTGAACCTGCGCAATACGGCCACCAACGCCATTATGGCCAACGCCAACCGCCCAGCCGGTCCGCTGATGGCTGAGGTTCCCTTGCAGCTTGCCTGGCAGGCCTCGGGCGACACCAGCTATCTGGACAAGGTGTATATGTCGCAGATCCAGACCGCCCATGAGCGCGAGTTCATCAACACCAAGGGCAGCCTGTGGATTGACCGCATCTACTTCAACAACGGCGAACTGCAGCGCGGACGCCTGGGCGGCATTGCGCTGATGCGCAACTACTGCTATCCGGGCAACGCGGTGAGCTGGCGCTTTCAGAAACCTGCCGACGACCAGAGCGTGGCCATCCTGATGCCCACTGCGACCCCAGGCCACGTCAAGATCATTGCCTACAACCTGGACCAGAGCCCGGTGAAGGCGCAGATGACCGGCTGGGAGATCGATCCGGGGCAGTGGACCATGACGCAGGGCACGCAGGCCAACTTCGGCAACCAGCCGGCTGCCGCCGATGCGCCCCTCCAGAACCAGACCACGCAGACCGTGGCCTTGGAGCGCTCCACCTCGATTGAGGTCACCTTTGCGCCTCACACCACCACCGTCATCGAGCTCACGCTCAAGGACAAGGGCACGGCTTACTGGTCGCGTCCCGACCTTGGCCTTGATCCTGAAGACGTGAAGGTAGCGGGCAACACCATGACCGTGACCGTGCACTCGGTGGGCGCGGTGGACGCACCGGCCTCGACGCTGGTGTTGCACGACGCAGCCGGCAAGACCCTGGCCAGCGCCGAGGTTCCCGCGCTGAAGGCTCCCATTGACCTGACGCCCAAGACCGCGGCCGTCAAGCTCGCGATCCCCACTGGCGTCAACCTGAAGGGCGCTACGGTGACCGTTGAAATGGGCGGCACCACACCAGAGATCACGCTGCTCAACAACAGTGTGACCTTGTAATAAAACCAATCAGTATGGGACGGGATTCCGAGACTGGAATCCAGCACCGAGACTCAAAAGCAGCAGCCCTTCCTCTTGCGGGAAGGGCTGCTTTGTTTTGCTCGGAGTGCGTTTACTGCAGGTGAAGGTACAGGTTGGTGGAGTGGGAAAGTGGTCCTGAAGACACCGTGACGGTGATCTCATAGGTGCGAGGCGTGACCGTCAGGTCGGGCGCGATGCAGGCGCTAAGTCCGCTGAGGGCCGCGGCCGATCCAACCAGCAATACCAGTAGGACCATGGCTCTGCCCAGCCGTAATCCCGTCCTGCGCAGACGGCGTGCAACGGGCAGAATCAAGAGAGCCAGTGCGAAGGGCGCCAGCGGAGACCAGGGTGCGTTGGCCGGGTGCTTCTCGGAGATGGTGGTGGGTACCTGCACATTGAGGGCGATGGAGGTAATGGGCGTGTTGGCGGGCAGGGTCCAACTGGTGCTGCTGGCCTGCGTCCATCCCGTGGCGTTGAGAGTGACCGTCATCCAAGACGGCAGTCCGGCTATGGTCAACGTTGTCGGACCGGGCAAGGAAATGCCAGCCGAGGGAGCGATGGCCAGTGTATAGGCCGCCGTTCCGCCCGGTCCGACGTTGGGAACCGTCGCGTTGGAGTTATTGTTGCCGCCCGAATTGAGCGTGAAGTCGATCACCGTCTGCGGGACGGCAGGACTGGTAGACGAGGTAAAGTTGCTATCGCCCACGTAGATGGCAGTCATGTTTTGCGTCCCCGCGGGCAAGGCGGTAGCGGAGTTGGTCGAGGTGGTGAAGGTGGCCATGCCTGCCGTGAGCGTTGCTGAGCCCAGTATGGTGCCGTCATCCAGGAAGTTGACCGTACCGGTTGGCACGCCGGTGGCTGAAGTTACCTTGGCGGTGAAGGTCACAGCCTCCAGGGCCAGCGTTGGATTGGCGCTGCTTGTCAGCAGAACATTGGAAGTGGCCAGGTTCACCACCATCTGGACCGTAACCGTGACGGATTTGTAGTCCACGGTGTCAGTCGGGGTGAAGGTTGCAGAGAGGGTTTGCGTTCCCGCCTGCAGAATGGTACCGGCGGCTGGCGTGTAGACAAAGGTTCCCGGTACCAGGCCAGAGCTGGCGTTCAGTTGTGTGGCGCTCAGCGCGGTCCCGTAAGGGATGGCAGCGGGAGTGGCCCAGGTGACCACCAGAGGGATCAGACCTTCGCCTTGCAGGGTGATGGCCTGGGCGGCGCTGGGCATGGTGTTGAGCGAATTGTCGATGACCCACACCGCTTCGCTCAACGATCCGGTGTTGACCGGAGCGAACTCGAAACTCAGGTTGCAGGTTGCATTTGCCGCCAGCGCGAAGCCGGTGGTGCAGTCGGCGGGAGTGCCCGAGCCGGGCATCTGCTTGAAGTCTTCCGGCAGGCTCAAACCGGGGTTGACGGCGGTAAGCGGGGCATTGCCGAAGTTCAGCACGGTGATGTCTGCCGTGCCGTCGGTTGTGTCCATGCTCCCCTTGAGGGTTGCGGTTGCAAACTTGATCTTCGAACCGCTGGCGTAGTTCTCTTCAACCAGGGCCTTGGTGGTGGCATCGGAGAGGAAGAGGTTGCCGGATGGGTCGAGAGCGATGCCCGCCAGCGACGGGAAGGCTTTGGTCGCGATGACGCCAGGAGCAGCGTAGCCGGAGGCATTGCGTACGGCCTTCAGAGCCCGGTTGGCGCTCACGATGTACACGTTGCCGTTGCTGTCAGCCGCAATCTGGCTGGGTGCGTTGAGCGTGGCGCTGGAGCCGATGACGCTTTCCTGATTCGCGGCCGTTGATCCGTTCAGGGGCTCGACGAGTACGCGATTGTTTCCGGAATCGGCGATGAAGAGATGGCCGTTGTTGTCTATCGCCAATCCGCGCGGAGTGGCGAGGGTGGAGAGGGTAGAAACCTGCACCGGAGTAGCGAAGCCGGTGGCCGTTGCAAGGGCAGGCGCGGCGGCATAGACCTTGCCGCTGGTTGGGTCGCTGAAGTAGAGATTCCCGGCGCCGTCGATGGCTACACCACCGATGGACGAGAGCCCGCTGCCGGGAGAGTTGACGCTCGCGCTCACGATGGCCAGCGGAGTACCCGTGAACGGCGGCGACTGCTTCCAGAGGGTGTTCTGAGCGGAGTCGGCCACGTAGATGGAGCCGGAACCATCCACCGCAACCGCGATGGGATTGCCCGCGCCCGCTGTCAGATCTATCAGCTTTGTTGCTTTCCCGTTCGGGTTTACCAGAAGAACGGCATGACTGGGGCCATCGGCTACGTAGAGGTTGCCGCTGGAGTCGGCCGCAAGGCCTTGCGGATTTTGGAGTGCGACACCACTCGATGCCACGCTGCTCTCAACCGCGGGAAGGATGTTGGCAACCGGACCTGTTCCCGTGCCCGTGATCAGGCCGGTTCCCAGGATGTTGCCGCTGGCGTCCAGCAACTCCACGGCGCCGGTGCGCGCTCCCGGATAGAAGGGGTTGAAGAGAACATCCACGGTGCAGGTGTCGCCTTCGTTGTACTCGGTGATGGTGCAGCTTCCGGTCCGAGCATTGCTGAAATCAAGATTGGGAGCACCCACGGTGAGCACCGCAACCCCGCCCACAATGGCCGCGCCATGGAAGGTGAAGGTCATGGTGGCGGGCACCAGCGTGGACGTACCCACGCTCTGGGCCGGGCTGATGGTGACCGCTGGAGCCGTGGCCGGCGCAATGTAGATTGTGGGCGCGTAGCTCTGCGCGCCGGAGGCTCCGGTCCCGGAGTCGGTCGCGGTGATGGTGAATCCTGTGGAGACGCCGCCCATGGCCGGGGTTCCCGCAAGGTTGCCTGCGGTCAGGGCAAGACCCGCTGGCAAAGTTCCGCCGGTTACGGCGTAGGTATACGGTCCTGAACCGCCGTGGCCGCTGAGTTCCTGCGTGTAAGCCAGGCCCACGGCTCCACTCGGCAAGGTTGTGGGCGCTACCGTGATCACCGGCGCCGTGACGGTCAGCGAATAGCTCTGGCTGCCGCTGAACGAGCCTCCCGGCGTGCTGTCGGTTGCGGTGATCGTGAACGCTGCGGTGCCCACGGTTGCCGGTTGTCCGTAGAGGATTCCGGTGGCTGGATCGAGCGTGAGACCGGCAGGCAGCAATCCGCTGCTGACTGACCAGGTGTAAGGCGGCGTTCCGCCGGTGACCGCAAAGTTCTGTTCATAGAGCATCAGGGCAGTTGCTCCGGCCAGTGTGGTGGGGTTGCCCTGGGCCGGAGTAACCACCAGCGGAGCTGGCTGGATGGTCAACGTGTAGGACTGGCTGCCGGTTTGTCCATGGGCATCGGTGGCAGTAACCGTGAAGCTGTTATTGGCAAGCGCGGCATTTGCCCGGCCCGTTAGTTCGCCGCCGCGGCTGAGCGCAAGCCCTTGCGGCAACGTGCCAGAGGTGATCGCAAAGCTGTAGGGGTTGGTTCCGCCGTTGGCTGTAAAGCGCAGGCTATAGGCGGAGAGCGCCAGGCCCGAGGGCAGGACAGGATTGGCCGGGTTCAGGGTGATGGCCGCCGGGTCGATGGTCAGGGTATAGATCTGCGTTCCCTGTTGCCCATAGACGTCGGTAGCCTGGACGGTGAATTGCGTGACGCAGACGGTGGTCGGAGTTCCCCACAGCACGCCGCGGTCACTCATTTCCATGCCGTTGGGCAGGGAACCGGAGACGATGCTGAAGTAATACGGCGCAGCGCCGCCAGCGGCAGTGAAGGTTACCGCAAGGTTGGGGTTGTAGTTCACGCCCACGGTTCCGTCGGGCAAGGCATACGGTGTGGAGGGCGTTCCCTTGCCGGGGGAGACGACCAGCGTGTCCCCTTCCAGAAGCACGGTCTGTTTGGCGCCCGTTACGTTGTTGGAGTCGTCGGTCAGCGTCAGCACATCGGAGATGTTCTGGCTGCCGGTTGCTGAGGGTGTGAAATTGAAGGCATAGAGGCATGTGGCCCCAACCGCCAGTGAGCCGTTGGCGGCTCCCGATTGCACCTGTGGGCAGGTGGAATCCGTAGCCAGCGCAAACAGGCTGGGGCTGGCGCCAAAGGCGGGGTTCACGCCGCTGGTGGGCGCGGGAATGGTGAGCGCGCTGTTGCCGGCGTTGATCACGGTGACCGAGTTCTCCGCGCTGGCCACGCCAGCCAGGCTGTCAAAGCCCAGAACCGGCCCAGTCGAGCTGGTTTCCTGGGCGCTGGCCACCACGGAGTTGTTCAGGAAGTCGGAGATGTACAGGTCCCCTGGGCCCGCAATCGCGATTCCCATGGGCGTGTGGAGCGATGCAGGGTTGGTGTTCAGTGGGATGGCGCTCGTTAGCGACGTGGCGCTGGCCGGCAGTAGCAAAACCTGGTTGTTGCCCGTATCGGCTACGTAGAGGTTGCCAACGCCATCGGCGGCCAGCATCAGCGGGCCGGTGAGCGTAGAGCCCTGCGATCCCGCGGTAAGCGCCGTTGCGGCACCGCCCGAGGCGACCTTGACGATGCTGCTGCCGTCCCCAACATAAAGGTTGCCCGAGCCGTCCACCGCCAGGCCAAAGGGCGAGGCCAGCGTTACGCCCGTGATCGCCAATGCCTGGGCCGTTCCGCCGGTGGGATACTCCACAATGCGCGCCGTGCCGCCTGGGGCGTTGGTGGAGGAACTTGGGGTGCCCAGATCGGTGGTGTAGACGTTGCCCTTGCTATCCACGGCAACGCTGAAGTTGTTGGTAAGGGTGAGCGAGCCGTTGTCGAGGATCTGCGCGGAACCGGCCGGCGTCACCTCCACAACCGTGCCGTCGGCATTATCGGCAATGTACAGGTTGCCCGCTCCGTCCAGCGCCACGCCGGTGGGATAGTGCAGAACGATTCCCGGTGTAGCCACGGTGGAGATTGCGCCGGCCGCGGTGGCTTTGACCACGCGGTTGTTGAAGATGTCGGCGATGTACAGGTTACCGGCCGGATCGACGACCATGCCGCTGGGTCCGTTCAGTGCCTGCGGGTTTGTGAGAGCCGAAAGATCCTTGAAGGCCACGGAGCTAACCGCGCCGGGCGAGAACAGCGCCAGCGGGGCCGTGCCCACGGCGGAGATCAACTGCTGCGCTGCGATGTGCTTGCTGCTGTCCAGCAGTTGTACCGCGCCGTAGCGGGTGCCGGGAGCCATAGCCTGGAAGGCCACCACCACCGTGCAGGTGTCGCCGCTGTTGTAGGTCTTGGCTGTACAGGTTCCCTTGCCGGAGTCCGTGAAGTCCATTCCGGCAATGCCCTGGGTCAGCACCGCTACGTTGACTAAGTTGGTGGTTGCCGAGAAGGTGAAGGTCAGCGTCTGCTGGGTGGCGGAGTCGATGCTCACCGTACTGCCGGCGTCGGAGACGATGGTGAGCAGGTAACTTGCGTTGCCCGTGCTGCCCGTGCTGTCCGTTGCGGTAATGGTGAAGGGGAATACCCCGGCGCTTGCGGGCGATCCGCTCAGGATGCCGGCGGCGCTCAGCGCCACTCCTGGCGGCAACGCGCCCAGGGTAACGGCATAGGTGTAAGGCGCGGTTCCGCCGCTGGTGACGGCAATCGTCTGGCTGTAAGCCGCGTCCACCGTGCCGTTGGGCAAACTCCCGCTAGCGGGAGTGAAGGCAAAGGCGGCAACACCGGTCCCGGTCAGGAAGATGCTGCTTGTGGCGTTGGCCGAGCCCAGGTTCGAGTAGGTCAAGTCCAGGCTGGAGGCAATGGCTCCCTCCATCTGGGGCGTGAAAGCAATCGCGAAGATGCAGCTGGCGTTCGGCCGGAGCGTACTGTTCGTGAGGCTCTGCGACTCGATCAGGCAATCGCGCGCCGCACTGTAGGTAAAGCTGCCGGTGGTGTCCACAATCCCGGTCTCAGGGCCGAAGTTCAGATCGGCGTTGCCGGCGTTGGTCACGGTAAAGCTCAGCGCTCCGTCCGTAAGGTCGCGGCTTCCCTGCGAGGTGGGGGTCACAAAGCTCAACGCCATGGGAGCCGCCGCGTAGTTTTCTTCCAGCAGCAGCGAGTTGTGGCTATCGGCCAGGTAGACGTTGCCGCGGCCATCGAGCGCAATGGCGGAAGGAACGGTGAGGGTGGCGATGGTGGCAATGGAGGAGGGAAGCGAGAAGCTGCCGTCCGGGAGCTTGACGAACTTCAGCAGGTTGCTGGCGCCGGCGTTGGCAACCAGGACGTTGCCGTTCACGTCCACGGCTACGCCTGCGGGTTGATGCAGGCCAGCGGTCAGCCGGGTCTCCGGATAGCGGTCGCCCCACTCGTCCGGCGGCTCGATCTGGACCAGGTTCAGCGTGGAATCCGCAATGTAGACGTAGCCCTTGCGATCGACGGCCAGTGCGGCGGGTGACTGCAGGGCATAGTAGGTGGCCAGCGCCCACGGGGTGTAGAAGCCACTGTCCCAGGAGGGACAGGTCTTCAACACCCGGCTGTTGCCGGTGTCGGCAATATAGACGCAACCGCGGCCATCCACGGCAACGGCGCTGGGAGCGGACAATCCGCCGGAAGCGGCATTGACCGTGGCACTGGTCACCACAATGGCCGAGGCATACGGCGGGGCGAGCATCCAGATCGTATTGTTGCCGGAGTCGGCCACAAACACGTTGCCCGCGCCGTCCACCGCCACGCTGCGCGGAATGCCGAGCCCGGCGCTGGCGGTCAGGATCGCGGTGGCCTGCCCGGTGTTGTCGATCTTCAGAACCTGATTCAGGCCGGAGTCGGCCACAAACACGTTGCCGCTGGCGTCCACGGCAATGCCCTGCGGATTCTGGACCGCGATGCTGCTGGCCACGCTGGATTCAAGGCCGGGAGCGAAGTTGGCTGCCGGGCCCTTGCCGCCGCCATGCAGGAATGCGGTGGCCAGGATGTTGCCGTTGGGGTCGAGCAACTCGACCGCGCCCAGCCGCTGGCCGGGGAGCAGAGGAGCAAAGCTGACGTCTACGGTGCAGGAAACATTGCCCTGGCCATAAATCCCGGTGACGCAAGTGCCGGTTCCGGCATTGGAGAAGTCAAGGCCGGCCGCGCCCTGCGTGGCTACGAGGGCGGGAGAGCTTCCCAGAGCAAAGTTGCCGTTGAAGGTAAAGCTCACCGTCCCGGTTGCCGCGGTTTTGCCCAGCGTGACCAATCCCAGGTCCAGCGAGCCGCTGGCGTAGGCCGCCACAGGATAGACACTGGGGGCAAAGGAGAGCGAACCGGAATAGCCATCGCTATCCGTCGCTGTCACCGTAAAGTCCATGCCGCCCACGTCCCCAATGCTGGGGACGCCGTGCAGCAGGCCGTTGCTCTCCAGCCGGAGCCAGGCCGGAAGCGATCCCGCGGTCACGGCAAAGGTGTAGTTCCCGCTACCGCCGATGGCGGTGATCCTCTGGTTGTAGGGAATGCTCACCGCGGCGTCCAGCAGCATCGGCGTGGTGATCGAGATCAGCGGCGGAGCAATGGTCAGCGCGTACGGCGCGCTTCCGGTCTGATGATTGGCGTCGGTCGCCATCACCGTAAACAGGAACAGGCCCGTGGTCATGGGCGTTCCGGAGAGCACTCCGGCGGGGCTCAGCGTCATCCCGCTGGGCAAGGTTCCGGCGGAAAGGGCAAAGGTATACGGAGCCGTTCCTCCGTTGCTGGAAGTAGCGCCAAAGGTGACCGGGCTGTAGACGGCTTCGGCAACGCCTTCGCCCAGCGCGCCGTTGGCGGGAGTGAGCGTAATCGTGGGCGATCCAATCGGCAGTGTGTAGCCCTTGACACCGGTAAATCCGTTGCTGTCGGTCGCGGTAATGGTAAACGTGGCGTTGCCGGATGCGGTGGGAATGCCCGCTAGCACGCCGTTGGTCAAGCTCATGCCGCTGGGCAGGGCTCCGCCGGTGACGGCAAAGCTGTAGGGCGCCGCACCTCCGGTGCCGCTGAATGCAAGCTGGTAGTTGGTCTCTCCCACGGTTCCGGCAGAAAGTCTGCCGTTCATGGGAATCACGGAGACCGTGGGAGCATACAGGGTGAGTGAGTAAGCCTTGGTCAGCGAGAAGGGTGCGCCGGTTCCGGTGGTACTGTCGGCGGCCTGAACGGTGAAGTTGAAGTTGCCTGCGCTGGTCGGTATTCCGGAGAGCACACCAGCCGCGCTCAGCGTCAGCCCCGCGGGCAATGCGCCGCTGGCCACGGTGAAGGTAGAGGGGCTGGTGCCGCCGCTGAGGGTAAAGGTCTGGGTATACGCGATCTCGGCGGTTGCGGCCGTCAAGGCAGTGCGCGCTGGAGCCAGGCTCAAGCGCGGAGCCGCAAGGGTGATGGAGTACGAACGGTTGCCGGTCTGGCTGGCGCTGTCGGTAGCCGTTACCGAGAAGGTGAAGGTTCCGGTGGCGGTGGGTGTGCCGGAGAGCACGCCATTCACCAGTTGCAATCCGGCCGGAAGCGCGCCGCTGGTCACGGCAAAGGTGTAGGGCGTAACTCCGCCATTGGCCGTAAAGCCCTGCGCGTTGTAGGCTGAGCCGGCGGTTCCACCCGGCAGCGAAGTGGGCGCAACCAGGATCGCCGTGTTGGGCACGTTCAGGGTATAGGCCTGTGCGGCGCTGGTGTACGGACCTCCGTTGGCGGCAGGCGTGCTGTCGGTGGCGGTAATCGTAAAGTTGACAGTTCCCGTGGCCGTTGGCGTTCCGGAGAGCAGGCCGGTGGCTGGGTTGAAGCTCAGCCCCGCGGGCAGTGTGCCGCTGGTCAGAGCCAGAGCATAGGTGTAAGGCGCAAGGCCGCTCGATGCCGTGAACTGCTGACGGTACGCCGAGCCAGCCACGGCATCGGTCAGCGTTCCGGCAGCCGGAGAAATGACGATGGTGGGCGCGGTCGCGGTGCCGTTCAGTGAAATGGTCTGCGTGGTGCCGCTGGCGGAGTTATCGGTCAGCACCAGTGATCCGCTGAGTGTGCCGATGGAGCCGGGCTGGAAACTCAGATTGAAGCTGCACGCGCTGCTTGCTGCCATGCTCTTGGCCGAGCCTCCCGCGCTGACGCTGGGGCAGGTGGTGGATTGCAGCGTGAAGCCGTTCGACAGGCTCGGATTGTTGCCCGCACCCTGCACCGGGAAGCTCAGCGGAGCATTGCCCAGGTCAAAGAGCGTGACGGCCTGCACCGAACTGGTGGCGTCAATGGCGGTGCTCGCAAAGTTCAGTGTCGGGGCGATCTGCTGACGATCCAGAACGATCGAGCCATCGGCATAGTTGATGATTGCCAGATCGCCGCTGCGGCTGACCGCAATGCCGTAGGGCAACCCGAGCGCGACGGTCCCGGTGCTGAGTGCCTGCGCCTGGCTGGAACCGGCGGGAATCATCACCACCCGGTCGTTGCCCATGTCGCAGATGAACAGATCGCCGGCCGGATCGATGGCGATGGCCGAGGGGTTCGAATAGGAGACCGAGCCGGAGCTGGTGCTGTAACTCGTGCTCAGGATGCTCGGGGTTCCATTCTTGCTGATGGCCACAATGTTGTTGTCGCCAAAGTTGGCAACATAGACGTTGCCGGCCGTGTCCACCGCGGCGCTCATCGGCTGATTCAGCGGGCTGCCGGAGAACAACACTTTGGCCGAGCCGCCCGCCGGGAACAGAACGATCTGGTTATTGGTTCCATCGGCGGCGTAGACGTTTCCCGCGCCATCCACCGTCAGGCTGGTAGGCAACAGCGACAAGCCGTTGCTGTCCAGTTGGGCAAAATTTCCCTGCGGCGTAACCTCGACCACCGTGTTTCCGTTGGCGACCACATAGAGATTGCCCGCGCCGTCCCGTGCCAGACCGCTGGCATTGGGCAGGCCGGCCGCGGCCACGGTTGCCGCCGCCACGCCCGAGGAGGGCGAAGTCAACAGCACCACCCTGCCGTTCCCGGCGTCCGCCAGATAAAGGTTTCCTTGCGCGTCAAAGACCGGGCTGTTGGCGTTGCTCAGCCCTGTCGCCCCCAACCCGCTGGCCGTAACCATGGCGACGGTACCGGGCGAGAAGCTTGCCGCCGGCCCAATGCCAACACCTGTTACCAGCGCCTGGGCCAGCGGATTTCCAGACCCATCCAGCAACTGGACCGCACCCATCTGGAGGCCCGGCTGCGTGGGAGTGAAGGACGCAATCATCGTGCAAGTTGTGTTGGCGGAGAAGCTGGAGGCGCTGCAACTGCCGGTTTGGGCGTCGGCAAAGTCCAGGCCCGCCGTGCCCTGCGTCAGCACCGCCGTACTGCTGATCGTGGTGTTGCCAGTAAACGAGAAGACCAGCGTCACCGGCGAACTGGTTTTGCTCAGCGCCACTGCGCCCAGGCTCGCCTGCGTGGTCATCACTTCCTGGATGCCCAGGGACGTGCGCGCATCGGCCACAAAGACATTCCCAAGCCCGTCGGCGAAGACGCCGGTGGGTGCGGTCCATCCGTTGTTCCAGGTCGCGGTTGCCTGGAAGGTGCCATTCACTGCTTGCAGTTCCGTAATGCTGGCCGCGGTCGCATCGGCCACAAAGACATCGCCCTGCGCGTCCACGGCCACTCCGATGGGGGGGGTGAAGTTGCTGGCCAGAGTATTCACTGTTGTATAACCGCCAGCTTGGAGGACTTCGCTGACCGCGTGGCTCAAGTTACCGGCAACATAGAGGTTGCCTGCCGCATCCAGGGCCAGGCCCATGGGCTTGTTCCAGGGCGCGCTGGTGGCGATGGCGGTAATCGAGGGCGTAGCCGGAAATACGCCCACCGCGGTGGCTGCGATCTCTTCCAGCGCGTTGGCGCCGCTCACAGCCTGGCTGAAAAACACATTGCCCTGCGCGTCCACAGCTATGCCCGAGGGCGCGGTCAAACCGATGGCCAACGTCACTACCGTCGGAGTGGCCGAAAACACGCCTGGGCTGGAGGCAACAATCTCCTGGATCGCCCCGCTGCCAGAATCGGCCACATAAAGATTCCCGTTCCCATCGAGCGCCAGTGCCGAGGGGCTGGCTATGCCGCTTGCCAGGGTGCGGATGACGGCCGGCGTCGGGAACGCTCCATGGAAGGCCGCAATCTGCTTCACGGCATGATTGCCGGTATCGGCAACGTACACATTGCCGCTGCTATCTGCAACCACCGCAGCGGGATTCAACCAGCCGCTCCCCAATGCGGTCTGTGCATAGCGGAATTGCACCGTTTGGCTCGCGCCAGGTGTGGCAGCCAGGGTTCCCACGGCCAAAAGCAGGGCAGTGACGGCGATAAAACGCCGGCGAATCATCTGCAAAGGGAGTTGAAGGGAACGGGAGAGAAGATTGCCCAAACGGAACTTCGACACCATGGAGAGGCCTCCGTTGCTCAGCTGCAGGCAGGCGCCGTACGCAGCGAGCCCGATGTGGAGTGGCTATAAAGCAAGGCCGTACCGGTCTGGATTGCAGACGTTGGCGGCCGAATCTAGCTTGCGAAACATCTGGAGTTGATTGCCAGCTCTTTAGAGCCAGCAGTTCGTCCTATCTCAAATAACTTATCGCCTTGCGGCCATGATTCATCGCTGGTTTGTGACCAACGGTCCGCATTTTTGCCCCGAGGTAATGTGACAAAAGATTCGTGAGAGTCCTGCCGTCCAGCTTTGCGTCAACTGCGGAATATGGATAAAAGGAGTCGAAAAACAAGGCTGCATGCCTGTCCGGAGAAAGCCGATGCACTTGAGCCGCGCCTTTCACCTCTACCAGCCTTGGATGGTTATGTTTCAGGCAGATGGTCGTTTTTGTTTTGCATCACTCGTACACCAGCTTTTGCCGACCCACGAGCGATGAAATGGGCGGAGGGAGCAGGGGCCTTCAGGCCCCCTGAATTGAGAGCTTGAATCATCAATGGGCCTTCAGCCCCGGTCCTTTTCGTCGCTGCATTGTTTTGTTGGACTTGCTAAGTAGTTTCCTTTTAGTTCCCCACCGACGTTGCCGACCTGCGGGACATGAAACTCCGGGTGCTCCACCCTTGGCGCGCTTCTGTCCTTGGGGCTGGGTCCGGTCTCTATTGATCCGCTCCTAAATACTGACAACTGGGTGGGATAGAGTGGCCCTATTTGAGGGCCGGATCAACAATGCGGTTCGCGCAAGGCGCTTACCACCGGAGTCTTCCACGCAAAGCGCTGCGAGAGCAGCTTGAGGGCCAGCGCGGCGGCGCAACCGGCCAGGGTGGAGATGGTGCGGTCCACTCCTAGCCACTCCAGGCCCAGAAACACAAAGGCGGCCAGGAGCGCGGCCAGTGTATAGGGCTCGCCACGCTCAAAAACGCGGGGCGTGCGCCCCATCAGAACGTCGCGCAGCGATCCGCCGCCAGCGGCCGTAATCAGACCGAGCAACAGGGCCGGCAGCATTGTGAGGCCCGCGTTCAACGCGCGGCTCACCCCGGCCACCGTGAACAGGCCCAGCGAAGCCGCATCGGCCAGCCACACGGCCCGCACCACAAAGCGTTGCGCACGGCCCATGCTGAGCAGCGCCACACTGCCTGCGCCAAGCGAGATCAGCAGATAGCGCGGGTCCAAAAACGCCAGCGGCGGCCCCTTGCCCAGCAGCACATCGCGCGCAATGCCACCGCCCAGCGCCGTGATCAGCGCCAGCCCCAGCACCCCGATAAAGTCGTAGTTGTACTCACGGCTCCGTCGGGCCTCCAGAGCTCCGGCCAGTGCGCCAGCTGCCACACCGGAAAACTCCACGGCGGAAAAAACGGTCATTGCGTGCAGATCGATCGTTACCATGCACTTTTCAGCATATCCCCGCGGGCGGGCGCTGCTGACCTTGATCTTGAGACCAGGGATCGAACTCCCTCTGATTCATCGATGCCCTCTGTGTGCCCCATCCTTTCCGCGAACTTTGCGGAAAGGGTCAAAGAACGCTGAACCGCTGGCCGCACCGCAGGTGCCGCTGGCCGTACCGCAGGTGCCGCGGCTCGCACCGCGGGTGCCCCGTCCTGCAAGGACGGGAAGAGTCTAGACCCGAGTGGAGCCGCAGGCGCAACCCGGGGAAAGCTGCCGAGATATGCCGAGCCGCCCTATAAGGGCGGCCTGAAACGCGGCCTTCAGGCCGCGCTTTCTTTTGCCTCCCAAAATCTATCGAGGGTAGGCCTTCCATCCTCCCTACCTGCGGCGTAACCGCGTCTGCTAGCCCTGAGGACGGCGCGAAGCGCAGCTGGCCCCACCGCAGGTGGCTTCACCATGCCCCCAGCTGCTAGCCTTTCCTGTTGAGTAGATTGAAGGAGACCCCCTTGGCTCGTTTCACCGGATTGCTCGGAATCGCCGCAGTACTTTTGGCCGCATGGCTCTGTTCCACCGATCGCCGCCGCATCCGTTGGCGCACCATTGCCTGGGGCCTGGGCCTGCAGGTCACCTTCGCCTACATCGTGCTCTGCTTTGACTACGGCCAGCGCTTCATGACCTGGGCCGGCAGCATCGTCACCCAGATGCTGGCCTGCACCTTTGCCGGCGCGGGCATGGTCTTTGGCCAGCTCGGCCTGCCCGGCGGAGGCGAGTTCGGCAAGCTCGTCCCTCCCGGTCAGGGCGTGGTCTTCGCCTTCCAGGTCCTGCCCACTATCATCTTCATCTCCGCCTTTTTCGCGCTGCTTTATCACATCGGCGTCATGCAGATCATCATCCGCGCCATGGCCTGGGTCATGCTGAAAACCATGCGCATCTCCGGCGCTGAAAGCATGAACGTGGCGGCCAGCATCTTCATGGGGCAGACGGAAGCGCCGTTGACGATCCGCCCCTTCCTGAAGGGAGCCACGCGCTCGGAGTTGATGACCATCATGACCAGTGGCATGGCCCACGTCTCCGGCGGCATCATGGCCATGTACATTGCGCAGGGCGTGGAGGCGCGCCACCTGCTGGCCGCCGTCATCATGACCTCGCCCGGCACCATCCTTCTGGCCAAGATGCTGGTGCCTGAAACCGAGACCCCCGCCACCGAAGGCCGGGTCGTTATCCCCAAGGACGAGCTGCACACCAACGAAAATTTTATTGGAGCCATTGCTCGCGGCACCATCGACGGCGGCAAGCTGGCCTTCAATGTGGGCATCATGCTGATCAGCTTCCTGGCTCTCGTCGCCCTGCTCGATAACGTGCTCGGGTGGACCCACGCGCTGGCTTACATGCATTGGGTTCCCGGCTCGCTCGGCCAAATCCTCGGCTTCTTCTTTGCGCCTGTCGCCTGGCTTATCGGAGTGCCCTGGCAAGACTGCGGTCAGATCGGCAACCTGCTCGGGACGCGCATGGCGCTCAACGAAGTCATTGCCTACATCGGTCTCGGCAAGCTCCACGCCGCCAACCTGATCCAGAACCGCTCCTTTGTGATCGGCACCTTTGCTCTCTGCGGATTCGCGAACCTGGGGTCCATCGGGATGCAGATCGGCGGCATCGGCGCCCTGGTCCCCGAGCGCCGCAACGACCTGGCCACCCTCGGCCTCCGCGCCATGATGGCCGGCACCATGGCTAACCTAATTTCTGCTTCTATTGCGGGCATGTTTTTGGGGTAGTGAAAGTGAGTCATCCCAATGGAATCGTACTGGGAAGTTGTCGAGCCGATCTTTGAAACTGTGGATACAGGTAGAGGCTTCGAGGAGTTCACTGCCTCATGCAAGGGAATTCCCCGCACGTCGATTCTTCTGCTAGCCGCTCATTGGGCGCTGTCTGAAGTTCATAACGGAGGATTTCTACAGCTATTCTGGAACTCCACGGGCATTCTTGTGCTCGAGGCCATGGAAGGCTTTTATGCAATGGGACTGCCCCAAATGGCTGAGACTCTCTCGGATGCAGCTGGGCAACTCGGAGATCCCTACCCGCGTGAACGCGATGACCGCTGGGATGCGCTACTAGTGAATTCCGGTAAGAGTGAGGAAGAGATCCAAGAGATATTCCAAAAGGAAGATCATCTGTACGTTGCATTTTGCAAAGCAACATCCAATCTACCTTTCGATCGTCTCGATGACCAGTTCCTGGAACTCGCGGAAACTGAGAACGGCGGCTTTCAACAGGCAGCTACAAACTACGCGAATCTGTCGTCAAAATGAATCTAAAGGTCGGGTGGGGTGGGTGGCTTTTCGAACTGCCTACAGCCCGTTCTCCCAAGATGGGCGGGTGCCCCCGGTCCCTCGCAATTGGGGACTCGGGATGCCGAAACTTCGTTCCCGCGACGTTTTTTCGTTCCTGTGGGGGCAGGCCCGGTGCAGGGGAGGGTCCTTCTGCAACAGCAGGTATAAAAAGGAGCAAACGCTAAAAAGCGGCCCCGAGGCCGCTCTTTCGATCTATGGTGCGCCCGGAGTGATTCGAACACCCGACCTACTGATTCGTAGTCAGTCGCTCTATCCAGCTGAGCTACGGGCGCGCACGGTTGGCTCATCACTGAACCAAAGACAGATTATCAAGGATTGGTGAAGAACGCAACGTGCCCCTGTGGAAGACGCAAGGAGTCGCGATTCTATGCCTTGGCGACGGCTTCCGGTTCTGGCTGCGGCACGGTCAGGGGAAGTTCTTCGGTAATCTTCAGGCCGGTGCTGCGCACAATGTTGCCGACCGTGGCCGTATTCAGGCGCGTGGCATCGTATTCCACCAGCAGGGTCTGGGCGGCGCTGTCGATCAAGATGCGGCGGATGCCGTACACGTCGCGCGTGGAGGCCAGGGCAATGGCCATCTGCTCGGTGGGGGGCGTGGCGTAGCGATAAAGGACTTCGACCGTGGTCATAGCAGCATGATACCAAGATGTGGTTTGGTGTGGGCTCTAGGAGCTCACAGCGAGCTGAGATAGCGGTGGATCTCCGGGCTGGTCCAGTCCTGTGCGCCGATAAATTTGCGCTGGATCACGCCCTGGCGGTCGATCACGTAGGTCTCGGGCCACATCTCGGTATGGAAGAGCTTGGCGGCCTTTTCTTCCGGATCGCGGACCGTGATCAGGTCCACGTGGTGGCGGCTGATGAAGCTGGAGTAGGCGTCCGCGTCCTCATCCACGCTGATGGCGATGATGGCCACCTTGGGCAGTTGATGATGAAGCTGCAGGAGCGACGGCATCTCCACCACGCAGGGGCCGCACCATGTGGCCCAGAAGTTGATCACCACCACCTGGCCTCGGTAGCTGGCAAGGTGTACGGTCGAGGTGCCGTCGGTGACGGTGAAGTCAGGAGCAGTCTTGCCCGTCTGCGAAGGGTGCGCGCCTCGATTGCAGGCTACGGCCAGCGCCAGGGGAAGAAGAATTGCGAGATGGAAGATTTTAGGCAAACCCACTTCCATATAATAACGAGCGGGTAGGGCTGTACGAAAGGGAGATGCGATGGCGAGCGAAACTCCGGAACAGAATCAGGGTGAAGGCAACGACTACAAGCCCGTGTTGGGCCTCTCCGACGCAGGCGAGGGAGCGCCGTTGCAAGACTGGCGGGAGTGGGTTTCGCAGTCCCTGGCCGGTACCCTCTACGACCAGCCTGAGCCAGACGAGCTGATGGAGCTTACCGTGATTGTGCCGGCCCGCGACGAGGAAGAATGCCTGGCTGCCTGCCTCCAGTCCCTGGTGGCGCAGTCGGAAGAAGTCTTTGAGCTGGGCAAGGACTGGGAGCTGATCGTGGTGGACGACCACTCCACCGACCGCACGGCGGAGATTGCGCGCAGCTTTCCAGGCGTGACCCTGCTCCAGGCCCCCAAGCTCGAAAAGGGCTGGACCGGGAAGGCCAATGCTGTGTTCGCCGCCGCCCGGCGTGCCCGGGGCCGCTGGCTGCTGTTTACCGACGCCGATACCCTGCACGAGCCGGGGAACCTGCATCGCGCGATGCACGAGGCGGTGCGGCACCAGGCGGGTGTGCTCAGCTATTCCCCGCGCCAGATCGTCACCGGGCTGGTGCAACGCTCGTTGATGCCGCTGGTGTTTTGCGAGCTGGCGCTCTCCTATCCCCCGGCCAAGGTCTCCGACCCCAAAGAGCGGATTGCGGCGGCCAATGGGCAGTTTTTGATGATTGAGCGCGAGGCCTACCGCAAGATGGGCGGCCATGCCAGCGTGGCGCGCGAGGTGCTGGAGGACGTGGAACTGGCCTATCTGGCCAAGAAGCGCCGCATCGGGCTGCGCTTTCGCTACGCGGAGGATGCGGTGGCAACCCGCATGTATCGCAGCACTGGGGCCATGATCGAGGGCTGGACCAAGAATCTGGCTCTGCTGTTCAACAACACCCTGGCCCTCTCGGTTTGGCGCGCGATCGATTTTCTTCTGCTTTTCGCGCTGCCGGTGCTGGCCGTGGTGTTGTGGAACGCCCGATTTGCCCAGCACTCGCTGCAGTGGCTGGCCGCGGGCTGGATTTTGGCTCTGCTGTGGGTTCGGACCCTGGTCCGGTTTTATGCCCGCGTGGCCAAGTCGAACTTCCCGTTTCTGGATTGCGCGCTGGCTCCGCTCGGATTGCCGCTATTTGTGGTGCTGCTCTATCGCAGCTGGTTCCAGCACAATGTGCTCAAGCAGGTAAGCTGGAAGGGCCGCAGCTATAAGCAATAGCCTTTTTTGACAGGATGGCGGGAATGGGGCGGGAATCTTTGGCGCCATGGAATTCTCTGTTGAATCCCTGAAGCCGATCCGGCTTTCGCGCATCTGAACGGATGAGGACCGAATGATCTTCCTGACAAGACGGGCCACATTTTCCGCCGCGCACTACTACTGGAATCCGGCCTGGACGGCGGAAGAGAACCAGCGCGTCTTTGGCAAATGCGCCAATCGCAACGGCCACGGGCACAACTACACGCTGGAGGTGACGGTTGCCGGCGAGCCCGATCCGGTGACCGGTTTTGTGGTGGATCTGAAGTGGCTCAAGGACGTGATTGAGCAAGAGGTGCTGGAGGCGTGGGATCATCGCCACCTGAACCTGGAGACGGATGATTTTCTTGCCATCGTGCCGACCACCGAGAATCTAGCTATTGCGGTCTGGAAGCGGCTGGAGCCAGTACTTGCAGCGGCCAAAGTGGCGTTGAGCCGGGTGCGGATCTGGGAGACGCCGGAGATTTTTTCGGAATACCGGGGTGAAGCGTGAAAGCCTACTTTGGCCGACGTTCCACGCTGAGTGCCAGCCACCGATTGCATAGCGAGGCGCTCAGCGCGGAAGAGAATCGTGCGGCGTACGGCAAGTGCAACAACCCCCATGGGCACGGCCACAATTATGTGGTGGAAGTGCTGGTGGGTGGCGAGGTCGACGAAGCAACCGGCATGGTGATGAACCTGGTGGATCTCGACCGGGCCGTGCAGCAGGCCATTCTGGACCGCTTTGACCACGCCAACCTGAATCTGGACCCCGTGTTCCAAGGCCAGGTTCCGACCACCGAAGTCTTTACCAAGGTGATCTTCGAACTGCTGGACAAGGCGTTGCCGGCCGGAAGTCTGGATCGGGTTCGCGTAGAAGAGACAGAGAACAATTTTTTCGAGATGTGCCGCTAGTTTGTCGGCGTAGTAGGAAAAGCTTCAAAAAACCGCCCCGATTTCCCCCGGGAGCGAGGAGACAAAAAATGGCGCAGCCAATGGTCGTGGCAAAGCAGGTACGCAGGGCAGTGGAAGAAGAGGGTCTGGGCGGATTCTCGACCGAGGAGATCTATCGTGAGCTGCTGGGCCGGTTGGGCGAGGACCCCAACCGCGACGGGCTCCTGCGTACGCCGGAGCGGGTTGAGAAGTCCATGCGCTATTTGACCAAGGGTTACGACGAAGATCCGACCAAGATTCTGCGTGGTGCCATGTTCGATGTGGACTACGACGAGATGGTGATCGTCAAGGACATTGAGATGTTCTCGCTCTGCGAGCATCACATGCTGCCGTTCTTTGGCCGCGTGCACGTGGCCTACATCCCCAAGGGCAAGGTTCTGGGCCTGAGCAAGATTCCGCGCCTGATTGAGGTGTTTGCGCGCCGCCTGCAGGTGCAGGAGCGCATGACCCGCCAGATTGCCGACGCCATCCAGCACGCCATCCAGCCGCGGGGCGTGGGCGTGGTGATTGAGGCCAGCCACCTGTGCATGATGATGCGCGGCATTGAGAAGCAGAATTCGTCCACGGTGACCAGCGCCATGGTGGGCTGCTTCCAGCAAAAAGAGACGCGCTCGGAGTTCCTTTCGCTGGTGCGGCGCTCGGCCTGAAGCCCGGTTTATCGATCCGGCCATAACTGCTGACAACTGGGTGCCCCATCCATCCCGCGCTTCTTGCGGGATGGATGGGATAGAGTGACACTCTAAAGGGCAGGATCAATCGACCGCTTTGCGTCTTGCACCGCACCGCCGCTCGAAGGAGAATTCCTGCGGGCGATGAGCGTTCGCAGCGATTGGGCAGCCTTCAGGGCAACGGCCAGCTTTCTCCCGATTGCATGGTCGATGCGGGCAACAAGAGCCTGATTGTCAGGTGCGGGCAGGCGCTTCCGCGCCGCCTGAGCCAGGTTTGTCCAGTCGTGCCACGCGCCAATGCAGGTGCGCGCGCGTTCCAGCGACGCGAGTAAACGCGGGTCGGCATCGGCCTGCAAGCGAAGCAGAGTGCGCAGGTGCTTTACCTGCAGACGGAAGCTGTGCAGGTTGGTTTCGTCCGGTTCCGGCCAGCGGGCAAGTTCCCCCAGGCAGGAAACGATGGAGCGGTGCAGGCAATCGGCCAGGTCCACACTGAATGCCTTGGCCGGGACAGCAGGCAGCCCGGTTATCGTCTTCCGGTATTTCTTCAGAGCGCGCTGTAGGGATCGCCGCTGATGTTGAACGATGTCGGCCAGCTTCGTGGCGGCCCGCTGCCGGCGTTTCCCGATCTTCCGTTCCAACTCATCGATAGGGGCCGCAAACCGTTTGCTGCGCAGGGTGAGGGCAATTCTGGAGGTCACATCCAGATCGCGCACCCGGCCGGCCGCCTTGCTCACCACTTGGATTGCGTCGCGCAGGCGGAGGGCTGGTTGGGGATTTGCCGGTTTGAGGGCGGCAAGAAGGCTGCACACGCTCTGGGAGCGGGCGCGCAGCCGGTGAACCTCCGCGATACCGGGCTCATCGCTCAGATTCCCGATCTGCTGGCGCAGCTGGAGGAACGGTCTCTCAAGAGAAATCGGCGTCACGGATCTTTCTCCGTTCACGGAATTGTAACAATTCCAGCAGGAACCGGGATCATGGGTTCTCGAACGGGCAGGGGCATCCGGAAACTCGTGGAGAGCGCAAGAAATCCTGCTAGAGTGATGGAGTGAACGGGCTTCTAGTTATCGACAAACCAGGGAGCATGACCAGCCACGATGTGGTGGGCCGTCTGCGCCGGATTACCGGCGAGCGCTCCATTGGGCATCTTGGGACCCTCGACCCGATGGCCACGGGCGTTTTGCCGTTGCTGATGGGCAAGTATACGCGCCTGGCACAGTACTTCTCCACCGCCGAAAAGAGCTATACCGGGGCCATACGCTTCGGCTTTGCCACCGACACCTACGACGCAGAGGGCGAGGCCGCCGCTGCCGACCGCTGGGCGGAGATGAGCGCGGAGCTGACGCTGGACCGGATTCGCCAGGCAGCCGCGCGCTTCCACGGCGAGATGCAGCAGATGCCGCCGCAGTACTCGGCCAAGAAAATCAATGGCCAGCCGGCCTACAAGCTGGCCCGCGAGGGCAAGCCGGTGGAGCTGAAGACGGCGCTGGTCAACATCTCCTCGTTTGAGATTGGCGAGATGGAAGGGCCGGAGGCCAGCTTTGCCATGAGCATCAGCGCGGGCGGCTATGTGCGCTCCGTGGCTCATGAGCTGGGCCAGGACCTTGGCTGTGGCGCGCACCTTTCCGCGCTACGGCGCACCCAGGCCGGCGCATTTACGCTGGCGGACGCGCACAAACTGGAAGAGCTGGAAGCCGTGGCTGGCGATGTGGACGCGCTGGAACAGTTCTGCGTGCATCCCCGCGCTTTGCTCCCGGAGATGCCGGCTGTCACCGGCGACGCCATCGCTCTGGGACGGCTGCGCAACGGCGCTCAGGCCAATCTGCCCGAGTTCTCGGACGCCTCGCTGGTCAAGGTCTTCTCCAGCCAGCGGGATATTGTGGGCGTTGCCAAGCGCATCGCCGGCACGCTGTTTCAGCCGGTGGTGGTGATGATGTGAAGGGAACGAGGGGGATAGGGAATAGGGAATTCTAATCGAGTTTAATTCTCTATCGCTCATTCCCTCAGGGGCTGAAGCCCTACTCGTTTTGCTGCCTTTACGGCACGACTGAAGTCGTGCCGCAAAAAGGGACTGGAATGCTCTTTTGATCGTTCACCGCGCCCCTACAGGGCGCGATGTCTATTTAGGTGCGCATACCCAGGGCTGCGCCTGCGGCTGGCCCTGGGCTACTCGCACCGCGCCCCGCTGGGGCGCAAATCCAAGGGCAGAACCAAATCCAAGGGCAGGACATATACGTTTCATCCATCGGGGTCGGCAAAAGCCGGTGGACGACTGAGACAAATAGTCACTCAGTCACTTAGCCACTCAGTTACCTAGCACCTACCAACGCCTTCACCTGCGGCAAGAGCGTCTTGGCGATCAGCACGGAGCCCTTGGCTGTGGGATGGATGCCGTCGGCCTGGATGGTTCCGGGTACGTGGATCAGATCCTTGTAGATCATGGGCACAAAGACGGCGTGGTGCTTTGCGGCCAGCGAGCGGAAGACTTCCTGGAATTGCGCGATGTAGTCGGGGCCGTAGTTGGGCGGCAGGGTGATGCCGGCCAGCAGCACCTTCACGTGCGCGGCTTCAAGCCTGGTGAGCACCTGGTCGAGATTGCGGCGGGTCAGCTCCAGAGGTAGGCCGCGCAGTCCGTCGTTGCCGCCAAACTCCACGATTACCACGTCAGGATGCAGCGCCAGAAGCGCTGGCAAGCCGGCCACCGCGTCTTTGGTGGTGGCTCCGCTGGTGCCGCGATTGACCACGCGGGCAGTGAGCTTCAGCGCGTCCAGATCGTGCTGGAGCGCGTCGGAGTAGGCCTGGCCATGCTCCAGACCGTAGCCTGCGGTGATACTGTCGCCGTAGCAGACCACCAATTTGGGCGAGGCCGCCCGGAGCTGGTCCACCGTGAAGGCAAGAATGATTGCAACGAAAACCGCGCGCCATACGTACACAAGAACAGTGTAGTGCGCGAGGGCGGGGAAGTGTGGATTTGGCCGAGTCGCCCCCCTGCAGATCCGGCAAGAAAGCAGCGGCACATCCTTCCCACCCTTGCCCGCAAAAGACGCGGCCAAGGATGGGGCACCCGGCTTTGTATCAGTCGTCCACCGGCTTTGCCGACCCCGATGGATGAAATGTTTTATGTCCTGCTTTCGGATTTGCGCCCCATCGGGGCGCGGTGCGCGTAGCCCAGGGCAAGCCGAAGGCGCAGCCCTGGGTTTGCTGGCCAAAATGGACATCGCGCCCTGTAGGGGCGCGACGAACGCTCAAACGGGCATTCCAGTTTCTTTTTAGGGCACGACTTCAGTCGTGCCCTAAAATGGTCGAAACAGGCCCCGGCTTTAGCCGCTGAGGAACTGCAAGCCATTGAAAGAAAGATGCAAGCCTAAAGCCCTGCAACCTGTTGTTGCTCGTGTCGGCACCACCCAAGCCATCCCAATGGAGTTCTGTAAAAAGCACCGAGGAGAAACGATTGATCGAAGTCAAAGGCGTCAGGAAGTGGATCCAGAATGGTGCGCGGCGGGTGGAGATCCTGAAAGGCATCTCGCTGACCATTCCGGCCGGGCAGTTTGTGGCAATTGTAGGCGCAAGCGGCTCGGGCAAGAGCACGTTGCTGGGTTTGCTGGCTGGCCTCGATTCGCCGAGCGAGGGTGAGATCTGGCTGGACGGCGTGCCCATCCACAACCTGGCAGAGGCTCAACTGGCGCAGGTACGGGGCAGCAAGATCGGCTTTGTCTTCCAGAGCTACCAGCTGATCCAGACGCTGACCGCGCTGGAGAACGTGTTGTTGCCCCATGAATTGAACGCCAGTGGCAGCGGCTTGGCCAAAGCCCGGCGACTGCTGGCGGAGGTGGGCCTTGCCGAGCGCATGGAGCACTATCCGGTGCAGCTCTCGGGCGGCGAACAGCAGCGCGTGGCGCTGGCCCGTGCCTTTGTGGTGGAGCCTCCGGTGGTGATGGCCGACGAGCCCACCGGCAATCTGGATTCCACCAACGGCAAGCTGGTGCTGGACCTGTTGCTGGATCGCAATAAGCGCGCTGGAACCACGCTGGTTTTGGTCACGCACGATCCCGAGGTGGCCAGCCGCGCCGATCGCCGCATTGTGCTGCGTGACGGCATGATTGTGGAAGACACGCTCTTCACCCAGCCGGCCGCCAGCGAGGAAAACCATGGCTAAGCAGGCGCTGAGTTGGAGGAGGGCAGCCGCGATTGGCTGGCGCGATCTGAAGTCGGCTCCCGCCAAGTTCAGCTTTGTGGTGCTGAGCGTGGCTGTGGGCGTGGCGGCGTTGGTGGGCGTGCGCGGGCTCAGCGAGGGCTTCCGCTGGACACTCTCTGCCGAGTCACGCTCCTTGCTGGGCGGCGATTTGAGCGCGCGCGTCTTCCGCATGCCGAACGCGGAGGAGCAGGCCAAGCTGACCAAGCTCGGAGCGCCCGGTATGACCGGCCCGGTGCGCACCACGTGGACCACGGAGACGCTCTCCATGGCGTCGATTCCCGAGGATCCGGTTCCGATTCTGGTTACGCTCAAGGCCGTCGATCCGGCCGCGTATCCCTACTACGGCACGGTGGGCCTGGAGCCGGCCATGAGCCTGGAGGATGCGCTGGCGGGAGATCAGGCGGTGGTGGCTGACGAGTTTCTGATCCGGCTCAACGCCCGCGTGGGCAGCATGCTCAAGTTGGGCGGACGGCAGTTTCGTATTGCCGCGGTCATCAAGGAAGAGCCGGACCGCATCAGCGCCGGTGCAGGCATGGGACCGCGGGTGATGATCTCCAACGCCACGCTTGAGAAGACAGGATTGCTCGGCTTTGGCAGCCGCGCCAGCCACCGCCTGCTGGTGGAGTTGCCGGTTCTGGCGGGCACCGGGAAGAAGGCCGACGCGCAGGTGGCTGCCGTGCGTACGCAACTGGAAGCGGCGCTGCCGGAGGCCCAGGTGATGGACTTCCGCGAGGGCAATCCGGCGCTGAACCATGGTCTGGACAACGCCACCGCAATTCTGAGCCTGATCTGCCTGGTGGCCATGGTGTTGGGGGCCATTGGCGTGGCCATGGCGATGCATGCGCATCTGGAACAGCGCATGGATATGCTGGCCATTTTGAAGGCTCTGGGCGCGGGCTCGTCCGATCTGCTGCGCATCTTTCTGTTGCAGACGCTGGGGCTGGGGCTGGTGGGGGGATTGGTGGGCGTGGGCGCGGGCATTGCCGTCATGTACGCCCTTCCACACGCTTTTGGGACTCTGATACCGTTCCACGCCACGCTGGGGTTTCCGTGGAAGTCGATTCTGGCGGGCCTGGGCACGGGTCTGCTGACCACGTTGCTGTTCTGCCTGCCGCCGCTCTTGGACGTGCGCGCGGTGCGTCCGGTGCTGGTGCTGCGCCGCCTGGTGGAGCAGGGGCCAGACACCTTCAAGGCCTGGATTGCGCGCTGGTGGGCGCGGCGATTACAGCTGGCGCTGGCGGCTGTCGTAGTAGTGGCGCTGGGCGGCATCGCCTGGGGACTGGCTGACTCGGCCAAGGTCGGCATGACCTTTGCGGGCATGTTTACCGCAGCGCTGGCCGTGTTGCTGGTGCTGGCCTGGGTGGCGCTGCGCACGCTGCGTTTTCTGCTCAACCGGGTGCGTTTGCAGTTGCCCTCGGCCCTGCGCCACGGGTTGGCCAATCTGTACCGGCCCGGCAACCAGTCGGCGGCGGTGCTGGCGGCGCTGGGCACGGGTGTGATGTTGATTCTGGCCGTGTATCTGTTGCAGGCAGGTTTGCTGCGCGACATTCGTGAGACTGCCTCGCCCAAGCTGCCCAATCTCTTCCTCGTCGATGTGCAGACGGCAGAAGCTGAGGGTATAAAAACCTTCTTTCAGCATCAGCCCGGCGTCACCCAGCAACTGACGCTGATGCCGATCGTGCAGGGGCGATTTATCAGCCTGAACGGCAAGCCGGTGGCCGAAATGAAGGGCGAGCACGTTCCCCGCCGGATGCTGGAAAGCGCGGAACTGAGCTGGGCCGACACGATTCCGGAAGGCGACAAGCTGACTGCGGGCGCATGGTGGCACGATCCCAACGTGCAGGAGTTGGCTCTGGGCGACTGGGTTGTGGAGCGGCTGCACGTGGGCGTGGGCTCCAGCGTGGAGCTGGAAATTGGCGGCGTGGCGCACACGTTGCGCGTTGCCGCGGTCTTCAAGGCCGACGGGCAGCACCTGGGCGCGCGTGCCTCGTTTGTGCTGCCCTCCGGCCTGCTAAAGGACCAGCCAGCCGCGTGGTATGGCGGCGCGCATGTGGACCCCAAGCGTTTCCCGGAATTCGAGCGGGCGTTGTTCAAGGCCTACCCCACGGTGACGGTGATCAATATAGCCGACATGCTGGAGCGGATTGAGAGCGTGGTGGATCAGATCACCTTTGTGGTGCGTCTGCTGGCTGGCTTCTCCATCCTGGCCGGTCTCATGATCCTGGCCTCCAGCGTGGCTTCCACGCGCTTCCGCCGCATGCGGGAGGCGGTGGTGCTCAAGACTCTGGGCGCAACCCGGCGTCGGATCGTAACCATCTTCAGCGTGGAGTTCAGTGTGCTGGGGGTACTGGCGGGCGGGGTGGGGGTGGTCTTTGCCAATCTGCTCACCAGGGTGCTGCTGCGCAAGCTGGAAGTGGGCTTCCACCTGGAGTGGAAAGCCACCCTGATCGCGCTGGCAGGCACGGCTTTGCTGGCCACGGCCACGGGCTGGATTGCGAGCTATCGCATACTGGGACTGAGGCCCCTTGAAGTCCTGCGCGAGGAGTAAGATGCGGAAACGGAAGCAGGAGTTTTTCCGTCGTTTCCAACCGCTTTTCCGGCTTTGAAACCGCGCGCGGATCTTGCTCTGAAACTGCACCTTTTGTGTCCGATTGCAGACTACGGTACGCGCAAGTGACTATAATCACATCTGCACGCGAAAAGCAGCGTGCAGGTCGAATCCATCGAAGGGGATCCCGCCACATGGCGACTGGAGACCTGGCCCTCGCTCAAGCACAGGGCCTTGAAAACGCAGCAAAGCGCGTGACGAATGATTTCAGCATCAACGTAGCAACGGTGAACGGGTCCGGCTCGCAATCCGCCAATAGCGTTCTGTTGAAGAGCATCTTCGGAATGGGAGTTCCCGTAAGCGGGAAGAATCTCTTCCCGTCGAATATTGCCGGACTGCCCACCTGGTTCACGATTCGCGCAAGCAAGGACGGCTATGTCGCCCGCAAGCGTGGTTCTGAGGTCCTGGTGGCGTTGAACGCCGAAACGGCTCGTGAGGACATCCTCGCTTTGCCTGTCGGCGGCGTCGCCATCTATGAAGAGAATCTGAACCTGAAGCAGTACCGCGACGACGTGGTCTGCTATCCGGTTCCCTTTGACAAGCTCACGGCGGCCATCTGCCCCGAGGCCAAGCTGCGCAAGCTGGTCAAGAACATGGTCTATGTGGGCGTCACCGCGCAGCTGCTGCGCATCGATCTGGCCATTGTCGAGAAGTGCGTCCAAAGGCAGTTTGCCAAGAAGCAGAAGGTCTTTGATCTGAACTTTGGCGCCGTCAAGGCTGGCTGGGAGTACGCTGAGGCCAATCTGCCCAAGCAGGACCCCTACACCATTGAGCCGATGGACAAGACCGTCGGCAAGATCATTGTGGACGGCAACGCGGCCTGCGCCATGGGCGCGGTGTTTGCCGGCGTCACCGTGGTTGCCTGGTATCCCATCACGCCTTCCACTTCGACGATTGAAGCCACCGCCGATCTGCTGAAGAAGTTCCGCGTCACCCCTGAAGGCAAGGCGACCTTTGCCGTGGTACAGGCAGAGGACGAGCTGGCTGCCATCGGCATGGTCTTCGGCGCTGGCTGGGCCGGCGCACGTTCGATGACCGCCACCTCCGGCCCCGGCATCTCGCTGATGGCCGAGTTCACGGGGCTGGCCTATTGGGCTGAGATTCCCGGCGTCATCTTCAACGTGCAGCGTGTTGGACCCTCCACCGGTATGCCCACGCGTACCATGCAGGGCGATCTGCTCTCCACCGCCTTCCTTTCCCACGGCGATACCAAGCACATCATGCTGCTTCCGGGCAGCGTGAAGGAGTGCTTTGAGCTGGGCTATGCGGCCTTCGATCTTACGGAGCGCTTGCAGACTCCCGTCTTTGTGCTCACCGATCTGGATATGGGCATGAACAACTGGATGTCGGATGTCTTTGAATATCCCACCAAGCCACATGATCGTGGCAAGGTGCTCACGGCCGAGGATCTGGAGCGGCTGGGCGGCTTTGCCCGCTATCGCGATGTGGATGGCGATGCCATTGGCTGGCGTACCCTGCCGGGTACGATGCATTCCAAGGCGGCCTACTTTACGCGCGGCTCTGGCCACAACGATGAGGCTGGCTACAGCGAGAAGCCGGAAGACTACACCAACATGATGGACCGCCTGGCGCGCAAGCTGGACAACGCGCGCCAGCTGGTTCCGGCCCCTGTCGTGGTCAAGGACGGCACCTCCAAGGTCGGCGTCATCGCCTACGGCACCACCGACTTTGCCCTGGTGGAAAGTCTGGACCAGATCAAGAGCGAGTATGGCGTGGATGTGGACTATCTGCGGGTGCGCGCTTATCCGTTCTCGCAGCAGGTGGCGGACTTTGTGGCCTCGCACGAGCGGGTCTACGTGGTGGAGCAGAACCGCGACGGCCAGTTGGCCATGCTGCTCAAGCTCGATCTTGAAGGCGAGCAGATTGCCAAGGTGCGCTCCATTCTGCACTACGACGGCATGCCTCTGGACGCCCGCACCATTACCGAGAAGTTCGCGATCAAGGAGGGCCTCTAGATGGCAACCGCACCTACTCCCAGGATCAATCGCATCGGCATTCCGATACTGGATTATCGTGGCGGCAAGTCGACGCTCTGCGCCGGTTGCGGGCACAACGCCATCAGTGAGCGCATCATCGATGCCATGTTCGACATGGGCATTGAGCAGGAGCGCGTCATCAAGATGAGCGGCATCGGTTGCTCGTCCAAGAGCCCGGCGTACTTCATGGGCCGCTCGCACAGCTTCAACAGTGTGCACGGGCGCATGCCAGCGGTGACCACGGGCGCGCTGCTGGCCAATGCCAGCCTGCTGGCGCTCGGTGTTTCCGGCGACGGCGACACGGCCTCCATTGGCATGGGCCAGTTCATTCACCTGCTGCGCCGCAACCTGCCCATGATTTACATCGTGGAGAACAACGGCGTCTACGGCTTGACCAAGGGCCAGTTCTCCGCCACCGCCGATCTTGGCTCCACGCTGAAGACCGGCGTCATTAACGACCTGCCCGCCATCGACATCTGCGCTCTGGGCATTCAACTGGGCGCAACCTATGTGGGCCGCTCCTTCTCTGGCGACAAGAAGCAGTTGAGCGCCATGCTGAAGACCGCCATTGCGCACAAGGGAACCGCGCTGATCGACGTGATCAGCCCCTGCGTGACCTTCAACGATCACGAGGGCTCGACCAAGAGCTACAAGTTCCTGCAGGAGAATGACGAGCCCATCAACGAGGTAGGTTTTGTGGCCAGCTTCGACGACATCGAAGTGGACTACGATTCCGGTGAGGTGCACGAGGTCCAGATGTTTGATGGATCGAGCCTCAGGCTGCGCAAGCTGCTGGAGGATTACGACCCGACCGACAAGGCCAACGCCGTGCGCGTCCTGATGGAAGCTGCCACGCGCGACGAAATCCTGACCGGCATCTTCTACATCGACACCACCAAGCCCACCTTCCTGGATCAGCTGGGAACGGTCGATGAGCCGCTCGGCACCTTGCCCGAGTCGGTTACTCGCCCCAGCCGGGAACAGTTCGACAAACTGATGAACAGCCTGCGGTAATTTTCGCCGCAGCCGCATTGCCGAAAGCCCCGCATGCTGCGGGGCTTTTGTGCGTTACAGCGAAACCAGAGTTGCTGTATCGCGAAACCAGTGCACTCAAGTCGACGCGACCATCAGGGAGCGGCGACCTTGCAGGAAGTTCCCAGGACACATCGACTCTAGTTTCGCGCTAGCAGGAAAGCGCCCCATCGGGGCGCTGTGCAATCCTTGCACGGCAAAGACGCAAGCCTGTTGCGTCAGGCCGTCCACCAGTCCAGCGCCTTCATGCGCGGATAGTAGAGCGCGGCGCGGATCTCGATCTCCGCGCCCTTCAGACTGCGCAAGGCTTCCGCATAAACGCCGAGCTGCGGGGCAAAGCCGGCGCGCAGTGCCTTGATGGCCGCTTCCGTGTTCTCGCTGTCAGCGTGGGCTGTTTTGTAATCGACAATCCACCAGACGTTGTCGCCCGCCGCAAAGGGCTCTGCGCCAGCGCGGAAGATGCGATCCACCTGCACGGTGCGTAGCGCGCCATGGAGCACGCCGCTCCAGCGCAACTCGCTGGCGGCATCGCTGTGTTGAGCAAGCAACCATGCAGCTTCCGGCGTTTGCGCGGCATCCAGCACCAGGTCCAGCGCGTTCTGGGCCAGCGCTGTGGCCTGGTTGCGATCAAATCCCGCGGAGCGAATGGACGCAACGATCTTCGGCGTGAACTCTGCGAGCTCTCGGCATGCTTCATCCATTGAAAGGTTGGCGCGCAAACGTGCCAGCTCTTCAAAAAAGCGGTGCGTAGCGGTGCCCAGTGCGCGCGAACGCAAGCCACCTTCGTGGCGTGTGTAGAGATCGTTGGTCCCCATTGCAACTGCAGGATTTGCAACTGCAAGCGGCGCGATTTCGCGAGGAGAAGGGACAAAAAACTCCGCAGGCAGGCGCAGCAGGGAAGACGATTTTGTAGAGGGCACGAGCGCTGGATCGGCGCAGGCCGCAAGCGTCAACAATGTGTCTTCTTCATGGTCCGCGGCAGGCGCGGTTTGCGTGGCGGCCCATGTGGCAAAGCGTTGTGCAATCTCCGCCTCCAGTGCGGGCCATGCCGTCTTCAGCAGGGAAGTGCGCGGTGTTGCCAGCTCCAGGCCATCGTCTTGTTGCTTGTACGCGGGACGCGCAAACAGATGCAGCTCTTCCCGCGCGCGTGTGGAGGCAACGTAGAGCAGGCGTCGCATCTCCTGCTGTTCGCGTTCGCTGCGCGCGCGTTCCACCCAGGCGCGTGCGCCTCCACGTTCCGCGCCGCGTGCCTGTAGCGGAGCAATCAGAAATTCAGTTGGTTCTTCATCGCCCGCGGGCTGCGCAAGGCCTCGTTCCAGCCAGGAAAGCAGCTCCTTCTGCGTGGAGCCGGATGCGGCCTGCAACTCAGGAAGAATCACGACTTCAAACTCCAGACCCTTCGATTTGTGAATGGTCATCAACTGCACGCCGTGGTGGATGTCCACGCTGGGGTCGGGCCTTGCCATGAGTGTGCTCAGCGCCGCATCCAGCGCGGACCCCAGCAGATCCTGCTCGGCATTGGGCAGGCTGTCGAGTGCTTGCCACAGCAGATCGAGATTAGCGGCAGCAGTGGCGTCCACGGTGAGCGGACCACCGAGGCTTGTCCAAACCTGCCGCAGCCATGTCGCCAGAGAGGCATCGGGCTGGGTGGCGCGCAGCGTGGGCGCGGAGTTCATCGCGTCCAACACTCGTTCGGCCGCGGCACGTCCATCGGCCGAGAGCAATGCGATGCGTTCCGCCAGCAACGACGGCACGGTTCGCTGCAGCAACCGTGGATCGTCGGCGCTAGCGAGCGCGTGCAGATCGGCCAGCGAGAGCCCGCACCAAGGCGCGCGCAGCACACCCAGCCACGCCACACGGTCTTCGGGATTGGCAAGAGCGTGCGCGAGCGAGAGTACATCCACAATCTCGGGACGATCGCGCAAGGGCTCCAGGTCCACGGCGCGGAAGGGAATGCCGGCCTTGCGTAGCGCCTCGGCAATGGGCGTCAACGCGGTGCGTGCGCGGCCCAGCACCGCCACGCGATACTTGCTGCCCGCATCCTGCGCGCTCTGTTCCATGCGCGCATGATGAAAGCGGATCTTCTCTACAATTTCGTCGATCTGCCGCGTCTTGGCGTCGATGCGCGCTTGCGCGGCCTGCTCACGTGCCTGGCGTGCTGCGGGCGCGGTGTTCACGGCACTCGGCAGCTGCGGAATAAACTCCAGATGCAGTTCCATCTTGGCATCGAACTGCGCGGAGTTGGTGGCGGCCTTGCGTGCGGGCGATGCGGCCGCAAAGTGGATGCCGCTGCCATCGTCCTCGGCAAAGATCTTGCTGAAGGCCGTGTTCAGTTGCTCCACCAACTGCTGCGCGGTACGGAAGTTCGATTTCAAACGCACCGAGTTGAAGAGAAGCGGCTCCGCTTCCGGAGTCTCCAAACCAAGATCGCGCACCCGTGCAAAGAGTTCGGCATCGGCATCGCGAAAGAAATAAATCGACTGCATCGGATCGCCCACCACAAAGCAGGTGCGGTCCTCGGCATCGGGCCACGCGGACACTATATGTGCTAGTAACTCATGCTGACGGCGGCTGGTGTCCTGAAACTCATCCACCAGCAGATGGTGGATTCCATCCACCAAGGCGAGCGTGGTTTCAGCGGGCGCTTCCTGCTCGCCTTTCAGCACTGCCAGCGCGGTCTGCGCAATCTCCGTAAAGTCAGTCGCGCCCTCTTCGGCAAAGACAATGCGCAGCTCCGCCGCGGCATGACGCAGCAGCGTGAAGGCGGCCCGCACAATGCGCCAATCGTCGTCGGAGTAGCGCGCCGGAGGCAATGCGCGCACGGCCAACAACTGCTCCTCGAAACCCTGAATCGATGCCAGCGTCTGCAGCAGGCCCAGCATCCGCTCCTTCTCGCGCTTGCGGTCGGCCGGGAAGCCGAGCCGTTTGTCAATGGCGCGACGGAACCCAGTTTCCGTCAATAAAAACGTGGCCAGCGACGTGTAGAAGGCTTGCGCATCGGCGAGTGCAAGTGAGTTTGTGAAGGGCGCGGAGGGAAACTCGCCAGCCTCGGCCAGCGCAGTGTGCAACGCGCCACCGGTCTGCTCGCAGGCAAAGCGCGCCAGTGCCAGCAGCTCCTCGCACGCCGCGGGAGCCTGATCGAAGAGAAGACCCAATTGCTCCAGCGTGGCGGTGGCTGCGCGCGTGAAGGGGCGCTCCAGACGCGTGCGCAACGCATCAAGGTCCGCTTCGCGATCCAGCACAAAGTCGCGCATCCAGCGATCGCGCGCCTTGAGCATTTTGACCAGCAGCGACTCCATCTCAAACCAGTTGTTGTCGCGCCACAGCAGTAGCGTCTCCAGTGCTTCACGCAGCAGCAGCGGAGCCTGATCCATCTGCTGCAGCACACGCCGTGCCGCGCGGCGATAGAGCACATCGGGCTGCGCGGCAATCTCCAGCGTGCCACCCAATCCGGAGATCAGCGGCTGTTGAAGCGCCAGCTCGCGGCAGAAAGAATCGATGGTGGAGATGCGCAACTGTGAGGGCTGGTCGAGAAGGTTCCAACCCAGCGCGCGCGAGCGCAGCAGTGCGCTGTGGGCGAGTACGGTTGTGGAAAGCGGGTCTTCGTCTGCCGCAGGCGCGGGTGCCGTTGCAGCCTTCTCAATCTCCGCCAGAATGCGTGCCCGCATCTCCGCCGCGGCTGCGCGCGTGAAGGTGATGGCGACAATCTCCGATGGATCATTGACCCTGCCCAGCAAGGCAAGAAAGCGTTGCGTGAGCAGCGAGGTCTTGCCCGAGCCGGCCGGCGCTTGCACCAGCACCGACTGCGCCACATGCAGCGCGGCAAGGCGCTCGTTTTGATCGGGAGGCAGAAGGTGCAGGGTATTAGGCCGCAATGTTTCAGGCATTGACAGCCTCCTCGTTCGATTCATCGTCTTCGTCGGCAGAGCCGGGAGGGAAGTCCCTCATGCGGCAAAGGCCGGGCAACGCGCAGTGCTCGCAGGTGCTGGGGAAGTTGCGTGGATCCACCTCCGCCTTGCCTGCCACAAAGTCCTGCGCCAGACGCAGAATCTCATCGCGCCAATCCAGCAGCAGCTCCGCCGTGAAGGGACGCTTGACCAGCGCGCTGGTGCCCTTGAGCCCAGGCTGAAGCGTCTCCGCGGCACAACCCACGCGGCCGGCAAACTCCTCTTCGCCCTTGCGCACCTTGGCAAAGACCAGCCCTCCAAGCGCATCGGTGCCCGTACGTCCGAAGGCCGCGTAGAGCGGCAGTTGCGGGTCTTCAGGCCGAGGAATCTCCCATGCCTTGGTCTTCACGTCGCCGGTCTTGTAGTCCACAATCAGCAGGGTGTCGTCGTTGAGCCGGTCCACACGATCCAGGCGCAGATTGAGCGAGAGCCCGGCCAGCGTAGCCGTGGTCTTGAGCTCGGTAGCGTCCACCGTGAAGGCAATTCGCTCGGCCTCAAAGTTGAGCCACTCGCCGATGAGCGCGGTGAGCCGCTCCGCCTCTAGCGCAATGTAGCGGCGCGGCATCTGCTCGCGCGCATTCGTGGGCAGATGGTCTTGAAAGACGCGCTCCACGTGTTCTTGAACAAATACGGTTCGATCCGGCAACGCCTGTAGTTCCGCCTGCGAGCGTATGCCTCGTGGAGGTCCCGACCACACCGCGTGCAACACGGCATGAAGCAACGTGCCTCGCTGCGCGGCGGTCAGGCCAGGCTCGGCCGCATCCCAACTGCGCGCACCCAGGCGCGCCGCGGCAAAGGCGCGAAACGGACATGCCGACTGATTGGTGATGAGCACGGAGCCGCCGGACGCGCCACCAGCAGGGTAGGGAATTAGGCAACGATCCTGCAGTGTAACCGTGCGCGGTGTGGGCTGCGGCGGGGCCAGCAACTCCGCGGGCAATGGTTCTGGAGGACCGGCCACGCGCAGCGCCAGCCGCGATGGATTTGTCTCCACGCCGCTGGACTGGCGCGCATAGCTGAAGACCAACTCATCGGCTGAAGCGGCTAGCCTGTGTGTCATGGCCTCCGCCAGCTCCCAATCCATGCGTGGATGCGCATGGGGCATGCGCGCGTCGCGCTGCAGGCTGATCGGCAGAAAGGGATGCGTTGTGCCTATGGCAGGCCAGCCATCTTCCGTCGCGCCCAGGAACCAGATGGCATCGGCCGTGAGGCCCGCGGTCTCGGCGGGGCCAGCTATCAGCACCGGCGCATTCTGCGACTCCGAGGTGTAGAGCGTCTCCATCAAGATGTTGTCGAGCACGGCCAGAAAGCCATTCCAGCTGTTACGTCGCGTGATGGAACCCAGCGAGGCCGCGCTGTCCAGCGCCTCCTGCAAGCGGCGATGCAGTTGATACTCTGCGCTTGTCAATGGCCGGGCTCCGGGCCACGCGGCCGCGGCCAGCAACTGCGGCACCAGTTCCGCCCATGCCAGCGGGCTTTGCGCGCTGGAGCTGCGCTCGGCCAGCAAAGCTTGTGCGGCCAGCATCCGCTCGCGCCACGGTGCAGGTACGGCGCTACCGCTGCGCTCGTTCAGGAAGCTGTCGAGCGTCCACAGCTCGCGTTGACGTCCGCGTTCGCGGAGGCGCTTCATGCGGCGCAGCAGCGCAGATTGCTCGTCGTCGCTGGCGGTGGCGTGGCCGCTGGACAGCAGAATGTCCAGTGCGTGCTCGTCGATGGCATTGGTGAGCCACGCCAGCAGCTGACGCGCACTGCGCACCAACGCGGTTTTGGCCAGCGGCACGCCCAAGGAGAATTCAAAGATCTCTGGGCTGCTGATCCCGGGCTGTTCCAGAAAGATGCGCTCCATCTGCCCGCGCAACTGCGACTGATTCTGCGCAATCACCAGCAGGCGCGCTTGCGGATTGCGCTCCAGTTGGCGGCTGATCCAGCGCGCGCAGTCCGTTAACTCCGCGCTCTCATCGCTGGCAGCGTAGAAGTGCAGATTGGCCCGGCGTTCGGGCAAGGGCAACTCCTGCCAGCTTCCCCACGCATCAAAAAGCTGCCGCTGCACCGGCAGAAGACGATCAAAGCCAGCCACCAGCAGCGGCTCCCGCAAGGCCAGCGGCACGGCATCAAGTAAGGCAAGCATCTCCAGAGGCAGTCGGGCAGGGCTCAGCAACTGCTGCTGGCGGCATTCGCTGTCAAACGCCGCAAGCCAGCGGCTGAAGGCGGCCTGATCGCGTTCCCAGCCCTCGCGGGTGCGGGGATCCAGGGCACGCGGCGCGTAGTTGGCCAGCAAGGAGTGGGCCTCCATGGCCAGCCGACCCAGGCGTTGGCGGGAGGGCTCCAGGGTGGTGGCAAGTTCGGCTTCCGCGCCGGCCACCGCCGCCCACAGCGCCTGCTCCTGCAGCGGGGCCAGAACCATCCGCCCGTCGGCCGAAAGCGCGTGCCAGCAGCTAGCTAGAAACTGCGTCCAGGGCTCGATCCGCGGCGAGGTCCACGCGCTCTCGCCCCGTGCGCGGCGGGTGCGGTGGTACTCCGTGGCCAGGGCGCGCGCCGTGCGCTCGCTGGCGGTCACCACGCGGCCGCCGCCCTCCAGCCAGTTCAACAGTTCCGTATCCAGCAGATGCCCCATCTCAGCGTTATAGCATTTTCCAGCCAGATCGCCTGATCCCTGCCAAAGAAGGCAGCGCAGTTGGAGGCTTTTGCAGAATGTCCGTAGACGAGTCGATAGCGTCAGGGCACGACTTCAGTCGTGCCGAAAAACGGCCAAAAATAGACCCTGGCTTTAGCCGCTGAGGGCCATTGAAAGGCAGCATGCAGGGGCTGAAGCCCTCGTTGATTCTGGGCTGCTTGCGGCACGACTGAAGTCGTGCCCTGACGCTTCTTGACCTCACAATGGAATATTGCAAGAGGCCGATGTACACTCCTTTTGTGATGCGCAAACTGCTCCTCCTTCCCCTGCTTGCGGCGCTGGCCTTCGCTGGCTGCCACAAAGCGAGCCAGAACCAACCGCAAAGCTCGCACTACAAGGTCTACAAACTGCGCGGCAAGGTGGTCTCCACCGATGCGGCCAAGGGTGAAGTCACGGTAGACCATGAGGCTATTGTCGGCTTTATGGAAGCCATGACCATGCCCTACAAGCTGAAGGACCCCGCGGTGCTCAGTGAACTGCATCCGGGCGACGTGTTCACGGCCGACGTGCTGGTCTCGCAGGATGCGGATGCCGACCTGCTGCTCGACCATATAGTCGTGGTGGCGCAGGCCAAGCCCGACTACAAGCCGACTGTCAGCTACCACGTGCCCACGGCGGGCGAAGCCACGCCCGACTTCAAGCTGCGCAATCAGGATGGCCATCCCATCCATCTGGGCCAGTTCAAAGGCCAGGCGCTCCTGGTCACCTTCATCTATACCCGCTGCCCGCAGCCGAACTACTGCCCGCTGGTCACACGGCACTTTGCGGCCATCGACGCCAAGCTGAAGTCCGATCCCAAGCTGGTTGCCAGGACGCACCTAGTGAGCATCAGCTTTGATCCCGACAACGACACGCCTGCTCGTTTGCGCGCCTACGCGGTGCAGTATTTGGGAGCTGACAGCAAGAGCGCCTTCGCGCATTGGGATTTTGCAGTCCCCGACAAGGCCGCACTCACCGAGATGGCCAAGTTCTTCGATCTAGCGGTCTCCGCCGGGGAGGGCAACACCCTGACTCACACCCTCTCCACCACCCTGATTGGGCCCGACGGCAAGGTGGTGCGCTTTTATCCCGGCAACGACTGGACCCCGGAGCAGATTCTGGCGGATTTGCGCCAGATCCCGGCGCTTCATGGCTGACTTTGATCGTTTTGCCTATAACTTTCGAGGCAAAAAGAATTGCAGCCTCAAGTGGTCTGACCAGTTTATAATTCGGATGTTGTTGGCAACCGTAGGGCACCCCACTTTCAACCGCATTGAGGAGAACGGCGATGAGCCAGGCATTGAATATTCGCAAGGACGCAGAGATTGATTTTCTTTCGCTGGGAGCGTTGGTTCACCGGCTCGACCCGGGTATCATCCCCTTCCGCAAGGCCACTGAGTGCAAGATCCACGTCAGCGGTGGTGAGTTCAACGTAGCCGCGAACCTTTCCAACTGCTTTGGCATGAATACCGCTATCGCGTCCGCCATGGTCGACTACCCAATCGGCGACCTGATTGCCGAGCGCGTTCGCGCCATGGGCGTCAAGCCCATCTACAAGCACTTCAAGCACGACGGCGTGAACGGCCCCAACATGGCCACCGTCTTCAGCGATCAGGGCCATGGCGTCCGCCCTCCGGTGGTCTTCTACAACCGCTGCAACGAGGCTGCCAGCCAGCTCAAGCCAGGCGATTTTGACTGGAAGGCGATCTTCGCCAAGGGCGTGAAGTGGGTTCACTCCGGCGGTATTTTTGCGGCGCTCTCGCCCACTACTGCTGCTCTGGCCGCGGAGATGATGAAGGAAGCCAAGGCGGCCGGCGCCATCACCAGCTTTGACCTGAACTACCGCGCCAAGCTCTGGAACATCCAGGGCGGCGAAGCAAAGGCCGTTGAGACCCTCGGCAAGATCGTTGAGAACGTGGACGTGCTCGTCGGCAACGAAGAGGATCTGCAGAAGGGCCTGGGCATTGAGGGCCAGGACGTGCACTCCACCTCCAAGCTCGACCCCTCGGCCTTCTTTGCCATGATTGAGAAGGTGGTCAAGAAGCAGCCCAACGTGAAGGTGGTTGCCACCACCCTGCGCGAGGTCCACTCCACCAACCACCACAGCTGGAGCGCCGTGGCCTGGATGAACGGCCAGAACTATGTGGCTCCCACGGCGGAGCTGGACGTAGTGGATCGCGTTGGCGGCGGCGACGGTTTTGCGGCCGGCTTCATCTACGGTCTGCTCACCGGCGAGGAGCCTGAAGAGGCAGTCAAGCTGGGCTGGGCGCATGGCGCTCTGCTCACCACCTTCCCCGGCGACACCACCATGGCTACCGTGGATCAGGTGCGTGCACTTGCCCAGGGCGGCTCAGCGCGCATCCAGCGCTAGGCGCCAACAACCATGAGTCAGAAAGGCCGGCTGCCAGCATGCAGTCGGCCTTTCTGTTTTTTAGCTGAGACTCCCTCGCAGAACCCGAAGCGGTCCGCAGGGCAATCGCATGAACACAACGAACCACAAGGTTCCAAGGTTTTGAAAGGGCAAGGCTTCAGACGTGCCGAAATCGAGGTGGAAATCGCGGTGGCTTTAGCCGCAGAGGGAGGTTTTTCGGATTTCAAAGCTATCCTCAGGGCTGAAGCCGTGCCCTTTCAAGGCGAATCTCCCAAGAGACTCGTGTTCATGCAATTGCCCTGAAGCGGTCCGCTGCATGCAATGCCCGCACCGCAGGTGCCTGCTATCCTTTTTGTGGAGGTCGCTGATGGCGATTGTTACGATTGTTTTTGGATTGATCCTTGCTGGATTGGGTGGCTACGGCTACAAGGGGCCGGCCAATTTCCACGAGTCCGCGGTTTATCCGGTAATCTTTGGCGTGCTGCTGATCCTCTTCGGCATCCTGGCCCGCACCAAGAGCGACAAGCTGCGCATGATCTTTGCCCACGTCTACGCCAGCCTCGGTGTAATCGGCATGCTGCTCAGCGCCATTGTGGCGTTGAACATCTATGGCACCGCCCGCAGCAACGGCGAAGATCCAGACATGGCCCAGATCAAGTATCTGCTGGTGATGGCTGGCGTTCTGCTGGTCTATGTGAACCTCTGCATTCGCTCTTTCCTGAACGCGCGCGCTGTACGCAAAGCCGCTGAGGAGCAGGACTAACTGTGGCTGCCGCGCATGGCAGCGGTATGAACTTTGGCGCCCGGGCTGAGCGTTCTTCGCACAGCCGCGGTGCACGTCGCGCACAAGACGAACCGGTCAAAAAGAAGCGGCCCAACCTAAAGAAGCTTTGGCCGCAGCTTTGGTCCCTGGTCAAGCCGCGTCTGGGTCTGATCGGCGTCAGCCTGTTGCTCATGGCCATCAACCGCGTGGCTGGCCTGGCGCTTCCTTATACGGCTAGGCCTTTGCTCGACAAGGTGCTGGGCGGAGCGCATCCCGATGCGGCGCTACTGCCGCGCTACATCGCCATTGTCTTCGGGGCCATGGTGATCCAGGCCATCACCTCGTTTTCGCTCACCCAACTGCTCTCCAAGGCTGGCCAGAGGCTGATTGCCGAGATGCGCCGCCGTGTGCAGCGCCATGTGGGCCTGCTGTCGGTGTCCTACTACGACGAGAACCGGACAGGAACCCTCGTTGCCCGCATCATGAACGATGTGGAGGGCGTGCGGAACCTGGTCGGCACCGGACTGGTTGAGTTCCTCGGAGGACTGCTGACCGCGGTTCTCTCCTTCATCTATCTGCTCTACCTGAGCGCGACGGTTACGCTGACCGTCTTCGCCGTCCTGGGCGCATTTGTTTTCGTTCTGCAGTACGGCTTCCGCATCCTCCGGCCTATCTTCCGGGAGCGCGGCAAGATCAATGCCGACGTCACCGGCCGGCTTACGGAGTCGCTCGGCGGCGTGCGCGTCATCAAGGGCTACCATGCGGAGGAGCGCGAGGCTTCCGTCTTTGCCGTGGGCGTGGAGCGCCTGCTGGACAACGTGATGCGCTCGCTCACCATGACCAGCTCGCTGGCCGCGGCCTCCACCACGGTGCTGGGGCTGGTTTCGTCGCTGGTGATGTGGCTGGGCGGACACAACGTGATCCACTCCACCTGGACCGTCGGCACCTACTTCAGCTACAACATGTTTCTGGCGTTCATGATCGCGCCGGTCTTCCAGATGGTGAACATCGGCACGCAACTTACCGAAGCCTTTGCCGGCCTCGACCGCACGAACGAAATTCTGGCCGAGATGGAAGAGAACCAGACTCCGGGCCGCACGGTCCAGATGCAGCCCATCGAAGGCCGCGTGAAGTTCGAGGATGTCGAGTTCTCTTATCTGGAAGGCAAGCCGGTCCTGCGCGGCATCACGTTTGCAGCCGCGCCCGGCACGGTCACCGCGCTGGTCGGCTCCTCGGGCTCTGGCAAATCCACCATCATCAGCCTGCTCTGCGCCTTCCACACCCCCGGCTCCGGCCGCGTGATGGTGGACGACGTGGATCTGGCCACTGTCAACCTCGACACCTACCGCTCCCAGTTGGGCGTGGTCTTGCAGGATTCTTTTCTCTTTGACGGCACCATCCAGGAGAACATCAAGTTTTCCCGGCCCAACGCTACCGAAGAGGATTTCCTCTTTGCCTGCCGTACCGCGCGCGTGGACGAGTTTGCGGAGCGCTTTCTGGAAGGCTATGAGACCATCGTCGGCGAGCGTGGCGTCAAACTCTCCGGCGGCCAGAAGCAGCGCTTGTCCATTGCCCGTGCTCTGCTGGCGCAGCCGCGCATTCTGATTCTGGACGAGGCCACCAGCTCGCTCGATTCCGAGAGTGAAGCCATGATCCAGGGCGGCCTGAACCAGTTGATGCAGGGCAGGACGACCTTCGTCATCGCCCACCGGCTCTCCACCATTCGCCGCGCCGATCAGATTCTGGTGGTGGAGAATGGGGCCATCTTGGAGCGTGGCAACCACGCCGAGCTTTACGCCCTGCACGGCCGCTACTACGACCTCTACACCCGCCAGCACGGTCTGGAGGAGAACTTGTTCCTCGCCCCAGGAGAAGGCGACTCAGTGGAAGGTTAAAGTGAGGGCAAACTCAAAAGTACAGCTGGAAGTTGATTTCGATGAAGATCCTGGCTTCTACCGGCTTACCCTCCTTCAAGGCGGGCTTGAACTTGTATTTCCGCACCGCCTTGATTGCCTGCTCATTCAAATCGTAAGGCGCCGGTCGGACGACTTTGACGTCCTGAGGTTTGCCTTTTGTATCGACATCGACCGACAGGATGCAAATTGCCCCGAAATGAGTGAGACCGGACTCTTTGATCTGAATACTGGCGGCATCGGAGAACTCGGCTTTGACCTGATGCAGGATTGTAGGCGGTGTGTCGAACGCGGGTACCGTGGCCGGACAGTTCTTGGTGCTGTCCGCGGCACATCCGCCGGTTTGAGTGCCCGGTCTCGCATCCGCCTGTTGGGCTCGGACCTGAGCAATTCCAGCGACAGAAACAAGCAGCAGGATACAAGCAATTCGGCTCGTCATCGACGTTCTCCGCAACCTCGTATGGAATCCTATCACCTGAGTTTCTAGAGCGGAACCAGTGTCGCTGTATCCCGAAACCGATGTATTCAAGTCGACGCGACCCTCAGGGAGCAGCGACCTCGCAGGGAATTACCAGGACACATCGACTCTGGTTTCGATCTAGAAGCATCAGGGCACGACTTTAGTCGTGCCGCAAGCGGCCTAGAGTCAATGAGGGCTTTAGCACCTGAGGGGCAGAACCATGCATCCTGGCGAGTAGGATCGCTTTTGTGGCAAGTTTCCACGCTCAACGTATAGCGTTGCGTCAACCTCCGCACGTATCTCGTCGCCTCTGGGATCTCTCATCCCCCAGAGGCGATTTCATTTCCCAGTTGCAGGGAAAAAATATTTCCTCCTCGCATTTCCCTGCCCGGAGAAGCACTTGTTGCTTTCCGGACGATAAAAGGCCAAAATAGGACCACCGCTAACTCCTCTAATAACAGGAGTTGCAGACTCCTCCCTGCGAGAAAAAATACACGGTTTCTAAAAAGGCTCGTATCCTTTAAGTAAGATCGAAAGCCTTCTCATCCTGAGGTACGCCGTTTCAGCTATTGACTCAGATTTCACATTTTGAGAACCTAAAGGTAAGCGTCATTACGCGCAACAGGGGTTCATCATGCGAGATACCGCTCCTCAAGGCACTTATAAGGTTCAAGCCCTCGACCGGGCGTTCGCCGTCCTCGATCTGCTGGGAGAAAGCGACGCTCCTTTGGGCTTGGCGCAGGTTGCGTTGTCGCTGCAACTGCACAAAAGCACGGCTCACCGCTTTCTGATGGTGCTGGAGCGCCACCGGATGGTGGAGCGCACGCCCAATGGCAAGTTCCGCCTCGGCCTGCGCCTCTTCGATTTCGGCAATCGCGCCATTGAGCAGTACGACCTGCGCGACCGGGCTCAGCCGCACCTGCGCCGTCTGGTGGCGGAGACCGAGGAGACGGCTCACCTGTGCGTGCTGGAAGCCGCCCGCGTCATCTACATCGACAAGATCGAGCCCACCCGTTCGGTCCGCATGATCACCCGCATTGGCGCCTCGAACCCGCTCCACTGCACCTCCGTGGGCAAGGCGATCCTGGCCTTCCTGCCGGAAGAAAAGATCGCCGAGATCATGAAGCGCATCCGCTACGAGCGCTTTACGCATCGCACCATCGCCACGGCCGAGGCGCTCCGCTCGGAGATTGAGAAGACTCGCCGCCGTGGTTACGCGGTCGATGATGAGGAGTTCGAGGAAGGTCTTCGCTGCATCGCCGTGCCGGTACTGGATGCCCAGCGCCAGCCGGTAGCCGCTGTCTCCATCTCCGGCCCCTCGTTCCGCGTGACGGCACAAAAGCTGCCCGCGATTGCCAACCACCTGCTGCAGTGCGTTCGCGGCATCTCGGTGGACATGGGCTACATCTCGATGGGCCGCGCCAACCGGGGAGCAACCTTTTCGGCAAGCTGACCGTTCTCAATCCATGCAAAAGCAAAGGCCGGTTGCCCAGTGCAACCGGCCTTTGCTTTTGGAACCGACAAGGTCGTTCGAATGTTGACGAGAGTCCTATTTACCAGCTTGAACCTAGTCGAGAAGTGGACAGCGCCCACATTGCAGCGATCCAAGACGAAAGCCCAACAAGAAACTACTTCTATGGGCGGCGCAAGTTGTTGATTTTGCCAAAGGAGAATTTCCAGGCATCTTTCGTCCGTCCCTCCGGGACGGGAGGCTTTTGTGCAACGCTAACCCAGGGTTTCCCCTTCCCCTTCGACTACGCTTAGGGGCAGGGTCCACCCTGGGCTATCTTCGCAGCGCCCCGCTGGGGCGCTCTACCGTGGCTGCAGCATCCAACGTTTCATTCCTCGCGGGTCGGCAACGCCGGTGGGGGACTAGAGAGAAACAAGATCAGGATCTGAATCCCGTCCCTTATTTTGTGGCCTTTCCGGCACGACTGAAGTCGTGCCCTGACGCTTCTGGCCACAATGGAATTCTGCAAGAGATGCTGTAGATTCCAAAGAACAAAAAAGCCGGCTGCCTTGAGGCAACCGGCCTTCTTTGTTGAAGATAGGGAATTGCTACGAGCGCGCGCGCTCGGCAAGCGGCGAGGCCACGGTCAGCTTGGACAGGTACTCGTCCACGGCTTCGGCTGCCTTGCGACCCTCGTTGATGGCGCGAACCACCAGCGACTGACCGGAGCGCATGTCGCCGGCGGCAAAGATGCCATCCTTCGAGCTCATGAAGTTGTTGGTGGCCACATTGCCCCGGCCATCCAACTCCACCCCGAGCTGCTCGATCATTCCGTTGCGCACCGGACCCAGGAAGCCCATGGCCAGCAGCACCAGGTCCACATCCATGGTGAACTCGGTGCCTGCAATCGGCTCGAACTTCGGTGGCGGAGCCACGCGCACCATGTGCGCCTGCTTCACGTTGCCCTGGCCGTCGCCCGTAAATTTCAGAGTGTTGATGGCCCAGTCGCGCACGCCACCCTCTTCGTGGGAGGTTTCGGTGCGCAGTTGCAGCGGCCACATGGGCCACGGTGTTGAGGCAGCGCGTTCCGCCGGCGGCTTGGGCATGATCTCAATCTGATTCACGCTCAGCGCCTTGTGGCGCAGGCTGGTACCGAGGCAATCGGCGCCGGTGTCGCCACCGCCGATGATCAGCACCCGCTTGCCGGTGGCCAGGATCTCCAGAGCCGGATCAAGGGCCTCGCCTTCCAGACGGGCATTCTGCTGGGGGAGGAATTCCAAGGCAAAGTGCACGCCCTTCAGCTCCCGGCCGGGAATCTTCAGGTCGCGAGGCTGCTCCGAGCCGCCGCACAGCAGGATGGCCTCGAACTCATTGGTCAGGCTCTCAATCGGCACGTTCACGCCCACGTGGGCATGGGTTTTGAAGACCACGCCCTCGGCCCGGAGCTGGTCCAGGCGGCGTTCCACGATCCGTTTCTCAAGCTTGTAGTTGGGAATGCCGTGGCGCAGCAGGCCGCCCAGACGCGAGGCCTTCTCAAACACGGTGACCGAGTGGCCGGCGCGGCGCAGTTGCTGGGCCGCGGCCAGACCCGCAGGTCCAGAGCCTACCACCGCCACATGCTTGCCGGTGTTATGGTCCGGCGGCTCGGGATGAATCCAGCCCTCTTCCCAGGCCCGCTCCACAATCGACTTCTCAATCAGCTTGATGGAAACCGCGGGCTGGTTGATGCCCAACACGCAGGAAGCCTCGCACGGAGCCGGGCACACGCGCCCCGTGAACTCCGGGAAGTTATTGGTGGAGTGCAGGCGGCGGATGGCCTCGCCCCAGCGGTTGTTGTAGACCAGATCGTTCCAGTCGGGAATTAGATTGTTCACCGGACAGCCGCCGTGGCAGAAGGGCACGCCGCAATCCATGCAGCGTGCGCCCTGTTCGCGCATCTTCTCCACCGGGAACGGCTCATAGAGTTCCAGCCAGTCCTCCAGGCGGTCTTCCACCTTGCGGCGGGTGGGTTGCTGCCGCTCGATCTCCAGAAATCCAGTGACCTTACCCATGCTGCACCTCGGATGCCGCCACCAGAGGCGACTTGTTTGCGGAAGAAATGTAGACCGAGTCAACCCGAGCTACGCCCAGAACGCGCTTGTACTCGTGCGGGAAGACCTTGATGAACTTGGACTGCTCGTCGGCCCAGTGTTCCAGAATCCAGGCGGCGCGCGGGCTGCCGGTCAGGTCGCGATGCTGCTCCATCAGGTTCTTCACCTTGGCCACATCCTCGTCCTTTGCCAATGGCTCCAGGTCCACGCTGGCCCGGTTGCAGCGGCGGGTTGAAAAGTCGCCCTGTTCGTCATAAACGTAGGCAAAGCCTCCGCTCATGCCGGCGGCGAAGTTGCGGCCCGTGTCGCCGAGCACCAGCACCAGACCGTTGGTCATGTACTCGCAGCCGTGGTCGCCCACGCCCTCCACCACGGCGGTTGCGCCGGAGTTGCGGACGGCAAAGCGTTCGCCGCCAATGCCGTTCAGGAAGACTTCACCGGAGGTGGCGCCGTAGAGAACCACATTGCCCACCAGAATGCTCTCTTCGGGCAAGAAGCTGGAGGTCTTGGGCGGGTAAGCAATGATGCGTCCGCCGGAGAGGCCCTTGCCCAGGTAGTCGTTCGAGTCGCCTTCCAGCTCCAGCGTCACGCCCTTGGGGACGAATGCGCCAAAGCTCTGACCCGCCGAGCCGGTGAACTTGAAGTGGATGGTGCCGTCCGGCAGTCCAGCCGACCCATAGCGACGGGCAATCTCGCCGCCCAGCATCGCGCCCACCGTGCGGTGCACGTTGCGGATGGCAAAGGTGCCGGTCACCGGGGTCTTGGACTCCAGCGCGGGCTTGGCCTTGGCGATCAGCGCATGATCCAGAGCCACGTTCAGCCCATGATCCTGCTGCTGGGTCTTGCGCCGGGCCACGCGCGAGGGAAGCGTCGGTGCATACAGAATCGACTCCAGATCGATGCCCTTGGCCTTCCAATGGTTGGCGGCAACCTCGGCGTCAATCCTGTCCACGCGACCCACCATCTCGTCCACGGTACGGAAGCCGAGCTTGGCCATGTGTTCGCGCATCTGCTCGGCAATAAAGAAGAAGTAGTTGACCACGTGCTCCGGTTGGCCGGTAAAGCGCGCCCGCAGAACCGGGTCCTGGGTGGCAATCCCCACCGCGCAAGTGTTCAAGTGGCACTTGCGCATCATGATGCAACCCATGGTGATCAAAGGCATGGTCGCAAAGCCATATTCCTCGGCTCCGAGCAGCGCGGCAATCACAACATCGCGACCGGTCTGCAGCTTGCCGTCCGTTTGTACCCGGATGCGGCTGCGCAGATCGTTCATCAACAGCACTTGCTGAGCCTCAGCCAGGCCAAGTTCCCAGGGCAGGCCTGCGTGCTTAATGGAGCTAAGCGGCGATGCGCCGGTGCCGCCGTTGTCGCCCGAGATCAGCACCACGTCTGCATGTGCTTTAGAGACGCCGGCGGCAACAGTGCCCACGCCCGCCTCTGAAACCAGCTTGACGGCGATGCGCGCCTGCGGGTTTACGTTCTTCAAGTCGTAGATCAGTTGTGCCAGATCCTCGATCGAGTAGATGTCGTGATGCGGCGGGGGCGAGATCAGGGTAACGCCGGGGATCGAGTGCCGCGTCCGGGCGATGGTCTCATCCACCTTGTGACCCGGCAACTGACCGCCTTCGCCCGGCTTTGCGCCCTGCGCCATCTTGATCTGGATCTCGTCGGCGTTGACCAGATAATTGGTGGTCACGCCAAAGCGGCCACTGGCTACCTGCTTCACGGCCGAGCGGCGGCTGTCGCCGTTGGCGTCCGGAGTAAAGCGCTCTTCATCCTCGCCGCCCTCACCGGTGTTGGACATGCCGCCCAACCGGTTCATGGCAATGGCCAGAGTCTCGTGCGCTTCCTTGCTGATGGAGCCGTAGCTCATGGCGCCGGTCGTGAATCGCTTCACGATCTCCTTGGCCGGTTCCACCTCGTCGATTGAGATGGGCTGGTCGGCGTACTTCAGCTTCATCAGGCCGCGCAGCGTGCACAGGTTCTGGCTCTGCTCGTCGATCAGGGAGGTGAACTCCTGGAAAGACGCAAAGTTGTTCGTTCGCACTGCCTGCTGCACCTTGCTGATGGTCTCGGGGTTAAGCAGGTGATACTCGCCCTTGATCCGGTACTGGTACTGGCCGCCCACCACTAGGTCAGTCTCCGACTCGGTCAGGGGTTGGAAGGCGTAGGCGTGCTTCATCAGGGCTTCGTGCGCCAGCACTTCCAGGCTTACGCCCTCAATGCGGGACGCGGTGCCGGAGAAGTAATCTTTCACCAGTTCGTGGTCCAGACCCACGGCTTCAAACACCTGCGCGCCACGGTAGCTCTGCAGCGTGCTGATGCCCATCTTGGAGAAGGTCTTCAAAAGGCCCTTGTTGATGGCCTTGATGAAGTTGTACTCCGCCTTCTCGGCCGTAATCCCGTTAGGCAGCAGACCGTTGCGGGTCAGGTCGTGCAGGGTCTCAATGGCCAGATAGGGGTTGATGGCGCTGGCGCCGTACCCGATCAGCAGGGCAAAGTGCATCACTTCGCGCGGCTCGCCACTTTCAATGATCAGGGCCACTTGGGTACGGGTCTTCTCATCCACCAGACGGTTATGCACGGCCGCCATGGCCAACAGGCTGGGGATGGGCGCATAGGTCGAGTCCACACCACGGTCGGAGAGGATCAGGACCGTGTAGCCGGAATGTACGGCGTGGGCCGCGCGGGCACTCAGGTCGTCCAGCGCATGCTTCAGGCCTTTTTCGCCCTCGGCGGCGCGGAACAGAGCCGGCAGTGTGGTGGCCAGCAGATCGCCCGATGAAACGCGGCGCAGCTTTTCCAGGTCCCGATTGCTCAGGATCGGCTGCGGCAGCTTCAGGGTGTGGCAGTTCTCCGGCTTTTCGTCCAGAATGTTGCGCTCGGTGCCAATGTAGCTGATCAGCGACATCACCATCTCTTCGCGGATGGGGTCGATGGGCGGATTGGTGACCTGTGCAAACAACTGTTTGAAGTAGCTGAACAAGGACTGCGGACGATCCGAGAGGCAGGCCAGCGGAACGTCGGAGCCCATGGAGCCAATCGGCTCCTCGCCCTTGGCGCCCATCGGGGCCAGAAGGATCTTGAGATCTTCTTCGCTGTAGCCGGAGGCGCGCTGGCGGCGGAGCAGGGTCTCGGGGTTTGAAGCAATGACGCGCGAAGGTTCCGGCAACTGATCCATCGTTACCTGCTGCTGCTTCAGCCATTCGCCGTAGGGCTGGCGGCCGGAGAGAGTCTTCTTGATCTCCTTGTCAGAGATAATGCGCTGCTGCACGGTGTCCACCAGGAACATACGCCCCGGCTGCAGACGGCCCTTCTTGCGCACGTCCTCCGGCGGAACCTCGATCACCCCGGCCTCCGAGGCCAGAACCACCAGATCGTCCTTGGTCACAATGTAGCGGCCCGGACGCAGTCCGTTGCGGTCCAGGGTGGCGCCAATCAGGCGGCCATCGGTAAACGCAATGGCCGCGGGACCGTCCCACGGCTCCATCAAGGAGGCGTGGTACTCGTAGTAGGCGCGCTTCTCTTCGTCCATGTCTGGATTGCCGGCCCAGGCTTCGGGGATCAGCATCGACATCACATGGGGCAGGGAACGGCCGCTCTGGAACAGGAACTCCACCGCGTTGTCCAACCCGGCCGAATCCGAACCGCCGGGGACGATCACCGGGAACAGGTCATTGATTTTTTCGCCAAACTGCGGGCTCTCGTAGATGGACTGGCGGGCATTCATCCAGCTCACATTGCCGCGGATGGTGTTGATCTCGCCGTTGTGCGCAATGTAGCGGTACGGGTGCGCCAGTTTCCAGCTCGGGAAGGTGTTGGTGCTGAAGCGTTGATGCACCAGGCACATCGCGCTCACAACCAGGGGATTGGCGAGCTCAAAATAAAATTTTTCGATCTGCGGGGCCAGCATCAGGCCCTTGTAGACAATGGTGCGACAGGAGAACGAAGGAACAAAGAACGTCTCCTTGTCTTCCACGTCGGAACTCGCAACCTCGATCTCTGTCTTGCGGCGGATGCGATACAGCAGGCGCTCAAAGGCGTCTTCGTCCAGCCCCTCGGGGCGGCGCACGAACAATTGCTCAATGTAAGGTTGCGAGGCGCGAGCTTCGCGGCCAATGGCGTCGCCGTTCACCGGCGTATCGCGCCAGCCGATGACGGTAGCGCCCTCCGCATTGGTAATGCGCTCAAAGATACCTTCACACAGCAGCCGTTCCCGTTTTTCAACCGGCAAGAAGCACATGGCTACGCCATACTGGCCGGCCGCAGGCAACCTCAGGCCCAGCTCCGCGCATTCCTGCGCAAAAAACGCATGGGGAATCTGGATCAGAATACCGGCGCCGTCGCCCGTCTCCGGATCGCAGCCAGCTGCGCCGCGGTGGGTTAGGTTGATCAGAACCTCAAGGCCCTTGCGGATGATCTCGTGGCTTTTTTCGCCGCGAATGTTCGCAACCAGACCCATGCCGCAAGCATCGTGCTCGTTCCGCGGATGATACAGCCCCTGAGGCTCAGGGATGTGTGTACGAAAACTCGATGTATCCATGGCAGCCTTTTCGTTGTGTGGTTTTTCTTCGAGAGCGCGTTTTGTTCGGTAAAAGACACAGCCACCACGCGATATCCCAACCCCGGGATCGCATGGTCTGCAAGTGAAAGTTTTCCTGAGCAGGACCGGCCGCATCCGGCACTACACAATCAATATAACGGAAAATGAAAAGCGCTGTTCAACTTCCTTTCATCTTCCGGCTCAGCCCTGTGCCTCAACTCTGAGTTATCCCATTTTATGTTTCAATCAGTGCCTGAACGATCCTTATTTTCAGGGCTAAAAATGCCCGCTGAGGCAATGTTCCGCGCAGGATCGAGATTGGGACGCTGGCCGCGACTCCACCGCGGCGGCCGCCACCACCCATCAGCACAGGCAGGGATGCGCTCCAGAGCGTATGATCGCTGCGGGTGGTCAGCGTGACCCGCCTCGTTTGAATCTCCAGCGTGCGACCTACTGCGTTTGATATACTTACTAGGTGGTGCGAGCCAGCGCCTTTACTTTCGAATTCTGTTGAGGTTCCCATGTCCGGCCACTCAAAATGGGCCACAATCAAGCATAAGAAGGGCGCGCTCGATGCCAAGCGCGGCAAGACATTCACTCGCCTCATCAAGGAAATCACCATTGCTGCCAAGGCTGGCGGCGGTGACCCGGACGGCAACCCTCGCTTGAGGACTGCAATTCTGGCCGCCAAGGCCGAGAACATGCCGGCCGAGAACATCAAACGCGCTGTCCAGCGCGGTACCGGTGAGCTTGAAGGCGTCAACTACGAAGAGATCTCGTTTGAGGGCTACGGTCCGGGTGGCGTTGCCATTATTGTGGACGTGCTCTCTGACAACCGTAACCGTGCTGTGAGCGAAGTCCGTCATGCCTTTGCGAAGAACGGCGGCAATCTGGGCGAAACCGGTTCGGTGCGCTTCATGTTCTCCAAGAAGGGTCTGATCGCGATCGAGAAGGGTGTAGCTGATGAAGATCAGCTGATGAACATCGTTCTTGAAGCCGGCGGCGAAGACCTGAACGACGAAGGCGACAGCTGGGAGATTCTCACCGATCCGGGCTCGTATGAGCAGGTTCTTGAGGCCGTCCGTACGGCAAAGATCCCCACCGTGGCCAACGAAGTTACGATGATCTCCTCCACCTACACCAAGCTCGAAGGGTCGGCTCTGAACCAGATGCTTCGCCTGCTGGATACGCTTGAGGATCTGGACGACGTGCAGAGCGTCTTCTCCAACCTCGACATGGACAGCATTGAGGACGAAGACTAATAGCCCCCAAGGCTGCACAGGAAAAGGCCGCCACCTCTGGCGGTCTTTTTTTGATAACGGTTCTTGTTCTATGGTTCGCCCCTCGGCGCGGCTGCGGTTCCTGAGGGAGTGAACAACCAGATCCAGATGTTTCCAGTGGGAGTTCCTGGAAGACTGCACTTGAAAGGAAGATCGTGAAGCGGATAGCAGGAATAGCGTTCATCGTTCTGATCGCTGCCAGCGCGGCCTGGTCGCAAACCAGCAACTCCATTCCCACGGCTGAGGCGAATCCCGTGGCCCATGCCCGCCAGGCCACGCCCTGGCACTACGGTCCGTTTGTCAACTACGGCATCGGCGTAGGGGATCGCGCCAAGTACAAGTTCTTGTGGGGCGGCGCGGAGCTGGGCAAGACGATCACTCCCGTGATGAAGGCCGGCCCCCTCAGCGGCCAGTTTGAGCTGGCAGGCAACATCATGCCCCTGTGGCAGGCCTATACCCCCGCGCCCTACACCGTTACCACCGTCAAGAACGGCACCACCTTTGTGACTCAGTACGGTGGCGGCACCTTCCGCGGCGTCAGCCTTACGCCGGTGATCTTCCGCTGGAACTTCCTGACCAACTCGCACCACATTCAGCCCTGGTTCCAGGGCGCTGGCGGCTTGATCTATACGACCCACAAGTTTCCACCGAATTACATGAGCAATCCAGCGGCCGGCATTGACGGCGGCACCTCGGTGTGGAACTTCACCCCGCAGGGCGGCCTGGGCATGCACTACTTTGTCAAGCCCAAGCGCTCCATCGATCTTGGCGTCAACGCCGTCCACATCTCCTCGGCCTCGCTCGGCGACAAGAACCCGGGTGTGAACGCCAGCCTGCAGTTTCAGCTCGGCTACACCTACTGGAAGTAAAGGATGAGTCTGGTCGAATGTGTACCCAACTTCTCGGAGGGCTCGGATGCCCGTCGCGTGCAGGCCATTGTGTCTGCCATGCGTGTGGAAGGGGTGCGCCTTTTGGACTGGTCAATGGACGCAGCCCACAACCGCTCGATGGTGACGGTGGCCGGCGAGCCCGGCGCGGTGGTGGAAGCCGCTGTGCGCGGCGTGGGCAAGGCCGCTGAGCTGATTGACCTTACCCGCCAGCAGGGGGCTCATCCGCGCATTGGCGCGGCCGATGTGATTCCCTTTGTGCCCATCTCCGGCCTCAAGCTGGAGCAGTGCGCGCTGCTGGCTCGTCAGGCGGGTTTGGAGATTTGGCGCCGGTACGACATTCCGGTTTATTTTTACGAGGCCGCCGCCGCCCGGCCGGATCGCGCCAACCTCGAAGATGTGCGCAATGGCCAGTTTGAAGGCCTGCGCGACGTGGTTCGCAAGGAGGCTGCGCGACGGCCTGACCTGGGCGGCCCCGGACTGCATCCCACCGCCGGAGCCTGCGCTGTTGGGGCGCGCAAGTTCCTGGTGGCCTACAACATCTACTTCAACTCCACCGATCTGACCCAGGTGCGCGCCATTGCCCGCGAGATTCGTGCTGCCTCGGGCGGCCTCAAGGGCGTCAAAGCAATTGGGGTTATGGCCCACGGACGCGCCCGGCTCACCATGAACATTACTGACTTTCAGGCCACCCCGCTCTCGGTTGTTTACCGCAGCGTGGAGAAGCTGGCCCTGCAGCACAAGATATCCTTGGCCGAAGGTGAAGTCATTGGTCTAATTCCTGAGGCTGCTTGTGAGCGCGAGAGCAAGTGGATGCGTCAATTAGTTGAGTTTGATCCCGCAACCAAGATTCTGGAGCGGCGGTTGGAGTCTCCGCTGCCGTGGCCGGGCGAGGGATCGGCCCAGTAAAGGACTGCCGGCTGCGGCTGGCCCATGCGCGGTTTGCCGCGTGGAAGACGACTGGACGCTGGCTGGATTGCGCCGCCCGGTCGTCGCGAAATGAACTTTGGAGGAACGACTTGTTGAAGACACTGGCACGACTTGCAATGGTTCTGGCGCTGTTTGCCGCCGGCTCGCTGGCTCAGGCCGCGCAGCTTTCTACCGATGCGCGAAGCGCCATCCCCCACGATCTGCAGCAGTTGGTGGTGATTGACTACCGCGCCATGCAGAACTCTTCAGCCGCCATGGAGCTGCGCGATCGCGTCATGCCGCCGGAGCTGCGCCAGTTTGACGAGGCGTTGCGCAAGTCTGGCCTGAACGACAATCACGACGTCGATCAGCTGGCCTTTGCCCTCTTCCGCCCCGACAACTCCAAGAGCGACGTGCTCCAGACCGTTGGCGTTGCCCAGGGACAGTTCTCCATGGACGAGATCATGGCCAACTTCCACAAGCAGAAGCTGCGCGCCACCCTGGTCCGCACCAACAAAATCTATCCCATGACCAAGGCCGGCATGGTGCTTTGCTTCGTCGATCCTTCCACCATGATCTTTGGCCAAAAGGAAGCCGTGACGAAGGCGCTGGATGCCCGCGACGGCCAGGCTGCGAACATGCTGAGCAACACCATCATGATGGACGCCATGCGCAGCGTGGACGCCGAGCCCCTGTGGAGCATTCTGGATGCCCCCGGGACCCAGACCATGATGAAGGTCCTGCTGGGCGAGGCCGGCTCCATTGCCGACTACGACACCATCCGCAAGCGGCTGGAAGCCAGCTGGTACTCCATGAACTTTGCCCACGGCGTCAAGTTCAACCTCACCATCCAGACCGGCGACAGCTTTGCCGCCGCCACCGTCTCCTCCCTGATGAACGCCGCCGTGGTGCTGCGCAAGATGAGCGGCTCGGAGACGGAAAAGGCAGCGCTCAACAACACCACCATCAGCTCCAGCGCCGGCAAGCTCATGGTTCGCTTTGCTGCCAACGACAACGAGTTTTCCAACCTGCTGCAATCCTCGCTCTTCAAGAGCGTCGTCGCGCGGTAGAGTTCCGGCGTAACGTTTGATCCGCAGCACTAGGAAAGACGAAGGGCCAGCCGATGAGGCTGGCCCTTTTCTTTTGGTTGTCGATCCGGAACACACGGAAGGAGCAGGGGCCTTCAGGCCCCTGAATGGCCCATTCAAAAGCCGTGGGTATGGGCGCGGAGAGTGAACGCGCTGTGCCCCGTTCATCGCGCTCTTTGCGATGAGCGGGCGTCCCGAGAAGCTTCCTGAGATGGAAGTTGGTTCAGCAGCCCAGTGGCAAACCGCTCACCGTGACCAGTAGAATACGCTGGGTGGAGTGTATGGCCTCCCACTCATCCACGAAAATGCCGTGGATGAATGGGGCACAGATTGTGCTTGCGCAGTGTTTTCTTTGGCATTTGAGCTGGCCACCTGCCAAGACTCTGATCCTTGCCAGCTATAACGCAGCGTTAGCCGCAGCCCTCACGAATGACCCTGATAAGGGTGACGCAGATGCTGAGGATGCAGCGCAAGGAGTTTTTTTGACAGTCGCCCGCATGTCGACGCAGGGGGGCGGACGAACTCGGATCAAATGTAGTCTACTGACCATCCCTAACGGAGGCATCACATGACAAAAGGCACAAGGATCATTCTTTTTCTGTTTGCAACGTTCTGCGGCGTTGTGACGACTGCGCAGGGCATCAATACCGCCACTCCATGCGCTGAGACCTCGAATAAAATCATGGAGCAAGTAAGCACGCCTGGCGTGTTGTTCGACAGTAGCTTTTTGAAACGAGCAAAGCTCATTGAGCCAGAGAAGCCTCTTCGTACAGACGATCCCCGCTATAAAGATGTAGTAGCATCGCGGTTTTCTGTCGACGGCCAACATTACGATTTTCCTTTAGTAACGCAGGATATTTGCCATGACGAGGTCGTTATTGCTAAGGGAAGATTAGAAATCCGTTGGGTCTCGATATATAAAAAAGGCGGGAGGGTGGTTGGGTTTGAGTTTATGGGCGTTCCAGAAACCTACGAACATGGAGCTTGGAATTCACATGGCATTGATACTGTAGTGTCCGTTTATGACAGAGATGGGAAAGGAGTCTTCGATCACATCCTATTCGCAAAGTCATTGTTCTTCTTAATTCCCGAGTTGGTAAAGTAGGTTGTAATCAGACAAAACTCGATCTGGAGTCAATACGGTGTAGTTCGCCAAAACTTCATCCGACCAGAACAGCGGCGAATCTTATAAAGGTTAAGTGTGGTCAAGAAGCGGCGGGTGCCCCCGGTCTCGACACTGCGTCCCAACCACGATGAGGGTGCCCCCGGTCCCTCGCTTTTGGGGACCGGGGAGGGTGCAGAGAATATCAGCACCCCGGAAGGAGCAGGGGCCTTCAGGCCCTTGAAAGCTCTCTAGGAATTGATCTGGCCTTCAGGCCCGGAACTTGTATCCGGCTGGCATCCGTATCGATATCGACCTACGGCTTCAGCACCGGCAAAAACTCCGCCTTGCCCTCCGGCTCCAGCACAATCTTCAACTGTCCATCCTGCGCTTCGTCCATCGTTGGGCCGCTGAGGTGTACCGTCTTGCCGCTCCCCAGGCTGTACTGTGCGGTCACTGGTCCCGACCCGCGCAACTGCACACGATAATGCAGAATCGAGTCCTGCACCATGGTGTTGGCGCCAAAGCTGGCGCTCGGGTAGTCGATCTCCAGCTGTTGTAGCAGGGCTCCGGTGTGGTTCTCCACCGTGATGTCGATGTGGTGGGACTTGCAGCCGGAGGCGAACACCATCCCAGCCCATACTGCTAATGTCGCTGCCGTCTGCAAGACTTTCATTCGGAGTCCTTGGCTGCGGGAGTTTGCGCAGCTGCCTGCTTCTCCAGCCGGTGGACCCGCTTCAAGAGTTCCGGCAACTGCTGGAAGATGGTGACCGCACGCAGCCAGACGCGGTTGTCAAAGCCCGGCGAGCCGGAGATGACCTTGCCCGGCGGCACGTCGTGCGAGACGGCCGATTGCGCCGTTAGAATCACGCCGTCGCCCACCGTGAGGTGCCCGGCAATGCCTACTTGTCCAGCCAGAATCACGTTGTTGCCGATCACCGAGGAGCCCGCCAGCCCGGTCTGCGCGCAGATCAGCGTATGCTTGCCTACCCGCGATCCGTGGCCCACCTGAACCAGGTTGTCGACCTTCGAGCCGTCGCCGATCTCGGTGGCTCCCACCGTGGCGCGGTCGATGCAGGCATTGGACTGCACGTCCACATAGCTGCCGATCTTGACCGGACCCGACTGGGGAATCTTCACCCAGTGGCCCTGGTTGTCTTTCGAGAACCCAAAGCCGTCGCCCCCAATGATGACGCCGTTTTCGAGCGTGACGTGGTCGCCCAGTTCGCAGAACTCGCGCACCACTGCATGGGCATGGGCAAAGAAGTGCGTGCCGGTGACCACGCCGGGGTAGAGCACCACGTGGGGCAGGAGCGTGGAGTGCGCGCCCACCTTGGCCTTGGGTCCAACCACCACGTACGCGCCAATGTGCGCATCCGTGCCGATCTCCGCCGTGGGGTCCACGACCGCCGTGGGGTGGATGCCCGGCGCGTAATTGGGAGCTTGATAGAACAGGCCCAGCACCTGGTTGAAGGCGTGATAGGGGTTCTGGATGCGCAGCGTGGCCGCAGTGATCTCCTGGAAGCCGGGCTCGACCACCACCGCCGCCGCACGCGTGGTGCGCGCCAGACCCGCATAGCGGGGGTTAGCGACGAAGGTGATCTCCGTGGGGCCGGCCTCTTCAATTCCTTTGACGCCGGTAATCTCCAGCTCCGCATCGCCGCGAAGTTCGGCTCCAATCCTCTTTGCTACTTCTCCGAGTTTCATCGAGGTGATTGTAACGGATGGGGCCGGGCAGCGTGCGGATTCCTGTGCCATGGAGGAGAAGGCCGTTCCAAGCTTGCCCCGGGGTCACGGAATGGCCCCTAGCCCAGGGAAGGGTGCTGCGGACCTCCAGAAGCTACAGCGCTGGCCGGCAGGATGTCCCCAAAGATGCTCGAGCGCTACAGGCCCACGCGCAACGCAGCCAGGCGGAGCGCGGTACCTCACCTTCCCTCAGGGGTACCCACAAATTCCCCACACCCGTCTATGCTTTTTGCTGGCACTTGGGGCTTGTCTTCCAGCCTGAGTGTGGTGAACTGGTTGGGTGGGGGAGGGCTTACTTCATCTTCTTGTTTTTACGGATCACGAAGGGGATGCATCTTCTAATACGATTTCGTCCCGCGTTGAGCAGTTTGTCGCAGCATGCTTGCGACCGCGGCATCAAAATCGCGGCGCGGAATCAACTTCAATACCGGAGAGAGAATGCTGGATACCATGGACAAGGCTGCACCCTCCTCTGACGCTCAGTTCTCGCAAACCCAACCTGTCAGAACGGCGCAGCCTTGCCACTAGCCCCTACTATCTACTGAAATTTTCTGTCTTGGGCAAGAGTGATATGGGATGGAGAAACTTCCAAATACCATTTATCAAACCCGTGAAGGAGCATTTCTACTCTTTCTATCTTTCAGCTGTCACAGCATACGGCACCGATCATTGAGTAGAGAAGAACCTATCGCACCACCAACTCTCCCACGTGCTGGCATCCGCAGGACTGGCGCAGAACCAGATCCACGGGAAGCACGGTACGGATGCCGGCATGTGGCTGGGCGTGCTGGTCAAGGCGTGTGAAGAGTTGCCGGGCAGCGGCGCGTCCCAGCTCTTCCACGGGTTGGCGCACCACGGTGAGCGCGAGCGTGTCGGCCAGATAGAAGTCGTCAAAGGCCGCCAGCGCCACGTCCTGCGGCGCTTTCAGGCCGCGACGCAGCAGCTCGGTGAGCACAAAGCGCGAAGCCAGGGTGTTGGAGGCAAAGTAGGCGGTGGGTGACTTCGACCCTTTGAGCAGATCCTCAAACACTTTGCTGGTGGCCTCCTGCGTGGGGCAGTTGAAGAAGGCGTCGGCAGCCAACCCCGCCTCCGTCATGGCGCGGCGATAGCCCTGGTAGCGCGCATCAATCGTGTAGAGGTCGCGGCGCAGCCCGATAAAGGCGATGCGGCTATGACCGTGGCCAATCAGATGCTCCACCATGCGGCGCGCGCCGGACTGGTTCTGTACCAGAACGGTGTCAAAGACGGGCTCGTCGATGGGCCGGTCAAAGGCCACCAGCGGCACCTTGCCCAGCAGCGCCTTGGTCAGCCGCGTGGCTCCATGGTTGGCGGGGATCACAATCAGACCCTCCACGTAGCGCTGCAGCATCTGTGCGGCTTCGCTGTACTCAATGTCGGGGTCTTCGTCGCTGGTGGTGATCAGCACCGTGTAGCCGTGTTGTTTGGCCACCTCGGTCACCGAGTGGCCAAAGGCCGCAAAGAACGGGTCAAAGATGTAAGGGAGGATGAGGCCGATGGAATGGCTGCGTTGTCCACGCAGGGCGCGGGCCAGCTGGTTGGGCTTGTAGTGCAGCGTGCGAATCGCCTTCTCCACGCGCTCGCTGGCGTCTTTGCTGACGCTGGCTGAACCGTTCAAAAAGCGCGAGACAGTCATGGTGCCCACACCGGCAAGCTGGGCAACGTCCTTCATGGTCGGCAAACGTTTCACTGAAAAGCCCCAATCAGATCAACACAGGATTCCGCATTCCATGTTACGGCAACGGGGCTGGATCTGACAGCGGCAAATGCCTGTGAACATGGCCACAGAGACCCTTCAGAGGCAGAAAAAGCTTTCCCATGATAACCTTATCGAAAAATCGACAGATCGCAAACCAACCTTGAAGTTTGCGGCAACAGGGAAGGACAATCTATGCATTGTACTACGCGATACGTTGCAGCAGCGTGCCTGGCCTTGGCTTGCATTAGTTCCGCTTATGGGCAGGAGGCCAAAGCGCCGGCATCGGCTGCCTCTGCCAATCTCTCCATGCAGCTCGACCATGGCTGGCAGTTCCGGCAGATCAAGCCCAATCAGACCCAGGAGATGGGCTGGTCCGCGGCCACCGTGCCTGGCGACGTGCATCTGGACCTGCTGGCCAACAAGCTGATCCCCGACCCTTTTTATCGCGACAACGAAGCCAAGCTGCAGTGGATTGAGAAGGCCGGCTGGGAGTACCGGATGAGCTTCGACGTGAGCGCGGCTGCCCTGGCGCGCGCCAATGTGGAGCTGGTTTTTGAAGGCCTGGATGGGCCCACGATGGTGTTCTTGAACGGCGTGGAGGTGGTGAAGGGTACGAACAGCTTCCGCAGCTGGCGGGTGGCCGTCAAAAGCCATCTGCGCGTGGGCAAAAACGATCTCTGGGTCACGTTTCCTTCGCCCATCCTCGAGGCCGAAGCTCTGGGCAAACAGGACCCCTGGATTGCCAAGACCAAGACCGATCCCAAGACGTTGCTGCGCAAGCCTGCCTATGAGTATGGATGGGACTGGGGCCCGCGCTTTGTGACCAGCGGCATCTGGAAGCCGGCCTGGCTGGAAGCCTGGGACAAGACCCGCATCGAGGACTTTGCGGTACGCCAGCGCGATGTGAGCAAAGAGGTGGCGCACCTTGACGCGCAGGTGGAGCTGGTGGCGACTCGCGCTGGCCAAACGCAGGTGACGGTCAACTATCAGCTCAAGGGCCAACAAGGGACTCTGTCGCGCACGGTCAGTGTCCATGCGGGTTCCAACCTGATCGAATTCCCCATCGAGATTCATCAACCCAAGCTCTGGTATCCGGCAGGATACGGCGAGCAGCCGCTCTACAACTTCACCGTGCAGGTGCCCGGAGTAGGCGAGAAGAGCCTCAAGGCCGGCCTGCGCACGGTGGTGCTGCATCGCGAGCTGGACAAGTGGGGCCGGTCTTTTGATCTGGCGGTGAACGGCGTTCCCATCTTCGCCAAGGGCGCGGACGTGATCCCCTTTGACAGCTTCCCGAATCGCGTGACCACGGCCAACTACCGGCGCATTCTGGAGTCCGCCAAGGCCGCCAACATGAACATGATCCGCCATTGGGGCGGAGGCTACTACGAGAGCGACGAGTTCTACTCCATCTGCGACGAGCTGGGCCTGATGGTGTGGCAGGATTTTCAGTTCGGCAACGACTGGCAGCCGGGTACCTACAGCTTCAAACAGAACATCGAGGCCGAGGCCGAGCAGCAGGTCAAGCGGCTGCGCAATCACGCTTCCATTGTGCTGTGGAGTGGCAACAACGAAACCGAGGAAGCGCTCAACTGGGGCGATCGCTGGAACCTGGCTCCCGATGTGAAGTTCCAAATGTGGCAGGACTACCTGACCGAGTTCAGCGGCATTCTCAACCGCGTAGTGGCCAAGCTGGACGCGGAGACGCCCTACTGGCCCAGCTCGCCCAGCGCCGACTACGAGCTGCAGACCGCCACCTTCCACACCGGCGACGATCACATCTGGGACGTGTGGCATGGCCGCGTGCCCTTCGGCACCTATGAAACCCATCACGCCCGCTTCGTCACCGAGTATGGCTTCCAGTCCTTTCCGGAGATGAAGACGGTGGAGGCCTTCACCGAGCCCGCCGACCGCGCCAACATCTTTACCCCCGTGATGCTGGCTCATCAGAAGAACAACGAAGGCAACTCCATCATCCACGACTACATGCTCAAGGACTACGCCGAGCCCAAGGATTTTGCCAGTTTTCTGTACGCGAGCCAGGTGTTGCAGGCGGAAGGCGTCAAGATCGGCGCGGAGCACTTCCGCCGTTCGCGGCCGGAGACGATGGGCTCCATCTATTGGCAGTTGAACGATTGCTGGCCGGTGGCTTCGTGGGCATCGATTGACTACTATGGCCGCTGGAAGGCGCTGCAATACTATGCGAAACGCTTCTATGCGCCGTTGCTGGTCTCGCCGCATGTGGAAAATGGCGCGCTGAAGGTCTACATCGTCTCCGACATGACCGAAAAGCTGGGCGGGTCAACTCATCTGCGCGTCAAGCTGATGGACATGGACGGGCATGTGCTGCTGGACGAGATGAAGCCGGTCGAAGTGGAGCCGCTCACGAGCAAGGTTTATCTTGAGATCCCGCTCAAGCGGCTTAACGATGCAGGTGGTGCGGACACATCGAGAGTCTTTGTGGTGGCGTGGCTGGGGAATGCCGATACCACCATCTCCAGCAACATTGTCTATCTGGCGCCGACCAAGGCCGTGCATCTGAAGCCGGCGACGTTGAAGCTGGAAGCAGCATATGTGCTGCCAGCTCCTTGGGAAAAGACGCATTCGCTCTGGATTCCGACAGCAGGGAAGTTTGAGACGGCGAAGAATCTGATCGCGATCCATGTCAGCTCGCCGGTGCTGGCGCGCAGCGTCTATCTGACCTTCGGCAACCTCGATGTGGAACTGGATGACAACTACTTCGACGTGCTGCCGGGCGGGACCGTGGAGGTGAAGTTGTGGACCAACGCTTCGCTTGATGCGGTGAAAGCCGCCCTGCATGCCACCTCGCTGGTAGATGCATTTCAGGGCGGCGGAGCGCACTCGGCCGTGCTGGCCGCGCACTGATGCTTCTTGCAGCAGACAGAACGGGCCGGAGCATGAGCTCCGGCCCGTTCTGTCTGCTGGGTGCCCCGGATGGGGAGCCCCGGGATGAATACGCTTCACGTTCCTGCAATGCTCTGGCGCGAAGCGCGTCTGCCGCACCGCAGGTGCCTAGAAGCTGAAGGCGGCCATGATGAAGATGCGGCGAGCGGCTGAGGTGGAGGCGCCCATGCCCCCTGACAAGCTGGTGGAATACCCGAATCTGCTGCCTGGGCTCCAGAGTTTGGTTACCGGGTCCTGGGTGGGCGAAATGGTGCCCCCCGGGGTGCCGTAGTTGATGTCGTTGAAGACGTTGATGGCCTGGGCGCTGAAGTTCAGCGAATACTTGTGGCCGGTGCCGGACATGCCGCCGCCAGGGCCGCCGCGTCCGCCGCCCATGCCACCGCCGCCGCCACGACCGCCGCCACCCCCACCGGGGCCTCCGCCGCCAGGTCCACCGCCCATGTACGACTGCTGGCGGCGTGCCTGATCGCTCTGGCCGCCAACGGGCTGGGTCTTCGGTCCAACTCCGATGGAGCGGCTGATGCGCAGGTTCATGGTCACCGAGGCCGGACCGTTGGCAATGTTGGCCGGGATCAGCGGATCGCCTTGTACCGGCGCCACATTCAGGCAGCCGTAGGCGGTTGCAAAGTACTGCGCGTTGTTGGTGGCGCAGTTGGACGGTAGAGCAAGAGACGGGCGATTGTTCATGAAGTTGTCGCCGGTCAGATCGCTGCTGGTCACGATGTTGTAGGGGTGGCCTGACTGCGCCTGGAGCATGGGGTTGAAGGTGATGCCCCACGGGCCGGTATAGTTGCCCATTAGGAAGACCGAGTTGCGGCGGATGAAGCTGGCGCGACCGTAATCCTGCGACAGGTTCCAGGAGTTCGATGCCGTGCCCGTGTTGCCATTGCCAAAGTTCATGCTGTAGAAACCCATCACGCTGAACTTGGGTGAGAAGCGCGCGTTCAGGTTCATGATCAGCTGGTTCTGTTTGAAGACCGCCTCGGGGTAGATCTCATCCACAATGCCCACCCCCGCGGTCGTAATCGGACGCGGTCCGGTGGTGCTGTTGTAGTAGGTGGTCCCGGTTGCGGGCAAGTAGGCATTGGCGTCGCGGGTGGCCATCTGGTGCACGCCGAAGGTGTGGATGTAGGTGGTGGAGAGGGTGGCTACCTTGGAGAGTTGCCGCTCCACGGAGAAGCCCATCTGCTCGTTGTAGGGCGAGTGGTAGCTGGCATCGAGCGACTGGGCCACTGCAGTGGACGACGAGGTACCAGCTCCGCAATCAGTCGGTAGGGTGAAGCCCGTGAGACCGGTGGGGCTGAAGCAGGTTGGCGAGGTGATGACCGTCTGCTTCTGGGTGTTGCTGCCCCCCAGGTTGGCTACGTTGTTGCGTTCCAGCCCCATCAGGCTGCCAATGCCAAAGCGGTCGTAGAAGAAGCCGTAGCCGCCGCGCAGCACGGTCTTGGTCTGCGTACCCTTCTTGTGCCCGTCGAGCGCGTACGCAAAGGCAAAGCGAGGAGCAAAGTCGGCGTGGTCGGCAATGTGGTTCTGCGACTCAAAACGTACGCCGCCGGAGAGCGTCAGGAAGCGGTTGAACTTCCAATCGTCCTGAAAGAAAGCGGAGACGTCGAAGACGTTGGCGCGGAACTTCTGGCTGCCGGTGGTGTAGCTGAGTTTGTAGACCTGGAGCGCATTGCTCTTGCAGGCGTTAGGGGTGAGCACGCAGGCATCCAGCGTGTTGGCATAGTTGATCAGTGCGCCAGAGGTCGGGGTGCTGTTGAAGGAAAAGCTGCCGTTGAAGCCGGCATTGGAGAAGTTGGCATCGCGATTGTCGCGCAGCCAGCCGCCGAACTTGATGGCGTGCGCTCCGGCCGACATGGTGGTGATGTTCTGCAACTCCATGTGGTCGGAGTGGTCGCTGGAGTACTGGCCGCTATTGCCGCCATCGGTGAAATAGCCGCTCACCGAGATGGAAGGCGCGGTGCTGACCGGCGTGCTCGAGGAGATGGCGCGGCGCATCTGCATCCGCGTTTCGTTCACCATATGCTCATTGACGATGAACGAGTCGCTGGCCTGAAACGCGATCTCCGACGAGGTGGAGCTGGATGACTGGCTCGGCGTGGATGTGGAGCCGATGTTGCCGCTCGAGGTGCCGCGCTCGTACTGCAGGCGTGTGGTCAGCGTGTTGCGTTTGCCCAGCTGGATGTCGAAGCGGGGCGAAATCTCAAAGCGCGTGGTGGGCGAGAACAGGCCGCCCGAGGTCGGGTCCAGAACGTACGAGCCCGGTGTCCCGTCGACCTTGTAGACCGAATAGATGCTGGCGTCCTGGGTGTTGCGGCCCTCAATGGTAAGAAATACCGAGCTGTTCTTGCCCAGCGATCCGCTCACCGAGCCGTTGTACTGGATGCTGTGATAGGCGGGAATCTGCTTGGTGAACGGGTTGCCGGTATTGAAGGTGTCGTCGTTGCCCTGCAGGAAGCCGCGTCCGTGCAGCTTGTCGGTACCGGGCTTGGTCAGGATCTCAATGCGGCCGTAGCCAATGCGATCAAACTCGGCAGAAAACGGATTTTGATTGATGCGGATCTCGCGGATGGCGCTCTTCGGGGGCAGGGTGCCGCCGGTAAAGCCGTCGATGTAGATCTGTCCGCCGTTGGGGCCCGCGGAAGGCCCGGCCAACGCGGTCAGCTCGCTCTGCAGTTCGTCGGGATCGTCGGAGAGCGCATCCAGGTCCTTGTCCTTGAGCACCATCGCGCTGGCGTTGCTGCCAGCATCAATGGAGACGGTGGGGCCGGAGTCGTCTGTGACCTCAACGCTCTGTTCCTCGGCTACCACGGCCATGGTCACGTCCACGCGCTTGTACTGGCCAGCCGCAAGTTGCAACGTCGCCGACGAAAAAGGCGCAAAACCCTCCACCGCGGCCTGCACAATGTAGCCGCCGGCAGGCAAGCTGGTGAAGGCGTAGACGCCCTGCGCGTCGGATACGACGCTGGTGACCGGCACGCCGAGCGGATTGGTCACCGTCACCTTGGCGCCGGGAATCAGCGCCCCGGTGGCGTCGGCAATATGGCCGCGAATGCTGGCTGTGGCAGCTGCTTTGGGCGCGGCTACCGGGCTTTGAGCGTACAGCGTGCATGCGCCGGTGGCCGCCAGAGCGACCGAAAAAAGGCACAGAAGAACCCGCTGGAGATTTGAATACACGTCCCCTCCACTAGTGCGTACAACCGAAAGTTTGTCGTAAAACGTTACTGGCCCGCTTCGCCGCCGCCGGAGCTCATGCTCCAGTTGGAGAGCAGATTGCTGGCAGCCGGAGCCTCCAACAGAGGTTCTACTCCCGCTAGCAAAGTAATCGCTGTCAGATCGCTGACGCCATCGGTGGCCACCATCATCACGGCGTCACCCTTCTTCAAGTCGGTCAGTTGGATAGCAGGCGCCCGACTGAGCATCATCTGCGGATCAAAGCCGCCGCCCCCGGGGCCACCAGGGCCACCACGCATGCCACCCGGTGCGCCACCGCCCTGCATGCCACCCGGTGCACCTGCGCCGCCACGGCCCGCAAAGCCTGCACCCTCACCCTTGAGCATTGCCGCCAGGCGTGTGGACATCATTTCAGGCAGCTTCTTCAGCTGCGACTCCGAAGTGAACTTGATCGTAGCCGGTTTCTTGGTCGCAAGATCCTTCACCGTCAGCGTCAGAGCAGCTGCGTCCACGGAGATCACCTGCCCGGCAATGTTGCGGAAGCTGCCGGAGACCGTCTCTTCGGCCGTAAGTTCGGTTCCATCGGCCGACTTGTTGCCGCGCGCCTTGATCTGGTCGCCGACCTTCACCGCGCTGAGCGGGGCGGCCTTGGCTTCGTCAAAGCGGACCGAGGCGGGCGCATAGCGCTTGAGCACCGTAGCGGCCGTAGTGTGGATGGTGATGGTCTTGGCCGACGAACCTGCGCCGGAGGTGATCACAATGACGCCTGTTGCCTGATCCACGCTCTTCACCAGCCCGCCCACGCCGCGATGCTGCCAGTCCAACTGGTCAGCCTCCTGCTTCTTGGCCAGATCAGCCTGCTTGATGGCGATAATCTGCAGCGCCACCGAGCCTTCCGTGGCCTTGGGGTCCAGACGTACCAGCACCCGGTCACCCGCGGCCAGGCCGGAGAGCTGAATCGTCTCCGCCTTCGACAGGTCCCTTTCGCCCGGCGCCACCTGCTTCAGTACGGCGGTCTCGGGCACCAGGACCAGGCGAACCTCGCCGGCATCGGTCTTTACGCTCAACGTGGTGCCGTTGATGGCGGTTACCGTTCCCGGAAACCGTACAGCGGCTGGTGCTTGGGCCAGCAGGACAGAAGCTTGCACAGCGGTCAAAGCAAGGCAAAGGGTCCAGGCAAACATGCGGAACTTGGTGGTACGGATCATGTGTTGTATCTCTCCAGACGGGGCCCGCCGTCCTACCGAAATCGTGTTTCATTCCGGTAGACGAACGAAGCCGGTAAAAGGTTGAAAAAGAGCGAAGAAAGTCTGGCGTGGCCGAGACCCTGGTTGCGATCAACGGCCCGCAAATCCAGCCAGACGTGCGGTTTCCAGAAAGACATACGTGCCCGAAGGGGCCGGGTTCACATTCGTCAACCGCGCCGAGTGCACCACGATCGTATCCCGGTACCAGAGCGGAATCGACGGCAGGTCTCTGGCCAGAATCTGCTGCGCCCGGGCGTACTCTACGCGCCGCCGCTCCTGGTCGGGGTTCTGGGCAGCGTCGGCCAGCAGCGCGTCCAGCTCCGGGTTCGAGTAGTGGCCGCGGTTGGCGCCCTTGGGCGGAAAGCTGGCCGTGGCAAAGGCCAGGGTGTAAATATCCGGCTGCTCGTTGCCCCCAATCCAGCGCAGCGAATAGATCTGGAAGGCCCCGCGCGTCACGTCGGAATAGAAGGTTGCAAACTCGAAGCTGCGAATCTCCAGCTGAATGCCCACCTGGGCCAGTTGCTGCTGCAGCACCGCCGCCAGCAGCCGCGTCTCCTCGTCGGTGGAGGTCTTCATGGTGATCCGGAAGCGTATGCCGCCCGCTCCGCGCGGGTGGCCGGAGGCCTCCAGCAGTTGCTCGGCGCGCGCCGGGTTGTAGTCGTAGCGGGCCACGTCGCCCGTCCATGCCCAATGGGCAGCCGGCAGGAGACTCACCGCCGGCTGCCCATGCCCACGGCGCAGGGTGCGCAGGATCAGCTCGCGATCGATGGCGCAGGCAATGGCCTGGCGCACGCGCGCGTCCGAAAGCAGCGGATCAACCACGTTGAAGTTCAGATACTGGATCTGCGTACCCGGCGTCTGTTCCACGCGCAGGTTCCGCCGCGCCGCCAGCTCCGGCAACGCATCCATGGGCAGGGAATTCACGGCCAGATCGGCCGACCCCTTTTCAAGCTCCAGCGACTGGGTAATGGCGTCTGGCACCACCGCAAAGCGCACCCGCTCAATCGCCGGCACCACGTTCCAGCTGGTCTGGTTGTGCTCCAAGTGCACGTCCTGATCGATCTGCTGGCTTACAAAGCGGAACGGTCCGGTGCCCACCGGATGCCGCCAGAACTCCTTCCCCGCGCCCTCCGGCACAATCCCCATGGCGCCGGTTGAAAGGTTGGTCAGCAGAAAATTATCGGGCCGCTTCAGGTGGAAGACGGCGGTCAGCGGATCGCGCACCTCCACGCTGGCCACGGCCACAAAGGCGGCGGCGCGCGGCGAAATGACGGTACCGTTGCGCATGGAGTCGATGGTCCAGGCCACATCGCGCGCCGTGAGCGCCTGCCCGTTGTGGAAGTGCACGCCCGGGCGTAGATGAAAGACCACGGTGAGCGGATCGGGCTGCTCCCAGCTCATGGCCAGCGCGGGCACAAAGTGGAAGGCCGCATCGTGCGCTACCAGGCCATCGAAGATCAGCTCATCGATGTGCATCGATTGCGCGTCGGTGCCGATGCGCGGGTCCAGATTGGCCGGGCTGCTGTCGATGAGGAAGACCACCGTGCGCGGATCGCGCTCCGACGTCCGGCAACCCGCCAGCGCCGCAAGAAGTACAAGTGCGAAGAGCGCAACCATGTGGCGGGTTGCAAAGACACTACGGCCAAGGATGCGCGCGACAAAACCGCGCTGGGTGCCCCATCCATTTCCGCGTACTTTGCGGAAATGGGTGGGAAGCAACACGTCCGCTTCCTGGTCCAACCCCAGCAAATCCATGCTACACATAGCTCACCTGTCCCAGCAGCACGGGCCGTGCGGCTCCCGTGGCGGAAGGCACATTGCCCGGCAGCCGATGCCAGCACTGCCACGCCAGCAACGCAAAAGCCGCGGCCTCCTTGGCCTCTGCCGGAAGCCCGAACTGCTCGCTGGTGGAGAGTTCGCAACCCATGGGCGAGAGCCTCTTCGAGAGCATCGCCATCAGCGTGCGATTCCGCGCGCCTCCACCGGAGACAACATAATCCACCGGAACCTCGCCCATCAGCGGATGCGCAAAACGTTTGTAGGCGCGCGCGATGGTCTCGGCCGTCAGCGCCGTGGCCGTGGCCAGCGCATCCTCCGGCCGCTTGCTCACGCGCCTGCATGCCTTCAGAAGAGTAGAAGAAAACTCCCGCCCAAACTGCTCCCGGCCCGCAGTGCGCGGAGGCTTCTGGCGGAAGTAAGGGTTCTTCAATAGCTCTGCGAGCACCGGCTTGATCACCGTGCCCGATGCAGCCAGCGAGCCATCGGGGTCATACGCCTTGCCAAACAACTCCTGCGCTAGCCAGTCCATCACCATGTTGCCGGGGCCTGAATCAAAGGCCAGCACCGCATCGGCCTTGGCTGCGGCTGGGATCGCCGTGAAGTTGGCGATGCCGCCAATGTTCTGCAGCACGCGCCCACGCCGTGGATGCGCGAAGAGCACGTAATCGAGCAGCGGAACCAGCGGCGCGCCTTGTCCACCCACGGCCATGTCCGCCGGGCGGAAGTTGGACACCACCGGAATGCCCGTCTCCTGCGCCAGCACCGAGGGCTCGCCCAGTTGCCATGTGCAGGCAAAGCTCGCGCCCGCGTAGGGCTCTGCGCGGGGCTGGTGATAGAGCGTCTGGCCGTGGCAGCCAATCAAATTCACCTGCGCGTTGTGCTTAGTGATGGTCGCCTTCACAGCCTCCGCATACACCAGCGCCAGCCGCCAGTTCAGCCGCGCCAATTCAGCAGTTGAGGTCGAGCTCGCATTCATCGCCGCCAGTACCGCGCGCCGCAGCGCCGCAGGGTAGCGGAAGCCCTCATGCGCCACCAACTCCAGCCTCGGCCGCAGCCGTCCCGGAGCAATCCGCACCAGAGCTACATCGATCCCATCGGCAGAGGTGCCGCTCATCAGGCCCGCAATCATCATCGGCTTCATGCGCATACCGTCTCCTCCACCTTGGTGCTCGTAACATTGACGTTCTCAATTTCCTCGCCAAACTTAAGAATCCGCGCCCGTAGTGCTTCCATCTGTGCGGCGGAAAGCGCGGGGCCGGGCTTGGCCGCGAAGAGCCGGGTGCGCGCCTTCTGCGTGGTGCGTGCGCGCTCCATGAGTAATGCGCGAAAGGCGCGTGAACGCTCGGCCTCCGCGATTAGCGCCTCAAAGGCGCGCAGGATCAGCTCCGGGCTGTGGCAGATCTCGATCAGGTCCATGCCGGCGCGGACCACTTCCACCGCGGCCTCTTCCATCGCCATGAAGTTAAGAATGCCGCCCATCTCCAGATCGTCCGAAAAAATAATTCCGCGATAGCCGATGCGCTTGCGCAGCACGGTCGTGATCCAGAAGGGCGAGATGCTGGCCGGCGTTTTTTTGGACCGCGTCAATGGAAACGACGCGTGGCTGATCATCGCCATCGGCAGCTCGCGAACCAACTCGCGATAGGGCGCTAGATCCTCGCGCCACAATGTGGCCATGCTGCGCTCAATGGATGGCGTGGCCAGGTGCGAGTCGAGTGTCCCGCCACCCAGTCCCGGAAAGTGCTTGCCGCATCCGGCCACGCCCGCTTCCGCCAGCGCCGCCAGAAAGGGCCGTGCATAGCCGACGACCTCATCCGCCGTTGCGCCCGCGGTTCGTGAGCCCATCACGCTCGCTGACACAGGCAGGCCCAGGTCCAGCACTGGAGCCAGCGTGGTGTTGAAGCCGAAGCTCTTCACGGCACGCGCAATCAACTGCCCATGCGTGTGGGCCAACGCAGGCTTGTGCTGGGTGCGCGCAGCCCGCGCTACCTCCTGTGCGGAAGGCATGGGAGCCAGCACCAACTTCAGCCGATCCACGGTGCCGCCTTCCAGATCAACACAACGTAGCGCACGCTCCGCGCAAAGGCCTGTGGCGGCGTCGAGCAGCGCCCGCGCCTGCGGTGCGTTCTCTATGTTGCGCCGGAAGAGGATGATGCCTGCCGGGCGCACTAGGCGCAGCCACGCGCGCTCCAGGCCCGTGAGTTCGGTGCCCGCGAGTCCCACCACCATCAAACTGCCTGCTGCCTGACGCAGTTCCATTGCCTGCTAGCTCCTTGTATCCTTCAGCTCCTGCTGCAACTCTTCGAGCAGGTTCAGCGCCTGCAACGGAGTGAGCTGGTTGATGTCGGTCTCGGCCAGCCGGTCCACGATGCGTTGCGAGAGCGGCGTGAACATGGTCATCTGCAGGGGCTCGGGCGCGGTCTCTACCTGCACGCTCTGGCGCTCCTGTTTCTCGTGCTGGCGCAAGACGTGGCGCGCGCGCTCAATCACCGCGGACGGCAGCCCGGCCAGCCTTGCGACCTCAATGCCGTAACTCTTCGACGCGGCACCGGGCTCAATCGAATGTAGAAACACGATGCCGCCCGCGCCTTCTTTCACGCCCACGCGCAGATTGCGCACGCCCTTCAGCTTGTCGGCCAACATGGTCAGCTCGTGGTAATGCGTGGCAAAGAGCGTCCGCGCGCCCACTTCGGCATGCAGAAACTCCACCGTAGCCCAGGCCAGCGAGAGCCCGTCAAAGGTGGCCGTGCCGCGGCCCATCTCGTCGAGCAGAATCAGCGAACGGCGCGAAGCGGTGTTCAGAATGGTGGCCGTCTCGGTCATCTCCACCATAAAAGTGGAACGGCCGCGGGCCACGTTGTCGCTGGCCCCAATGCGGGTATAAATGCGGTCCACCAGCCCGAAGCGCAGGCTCTCCGCCGGCACAAAGCTGCCCATCTGCGCCAGCAGGATCAGCATGGCAGCCTGACGGAGATAGGTGCTCTTGCCGCCCATGTTGGGCCCGGTGATGAGCAGCAGGCAAGGGCCTTCCAGGCCGGCGCTGAGAAAGAGATCGTTGGGGATGAAGCGGCCTTCGCGGGTGTCTTCCAGCCACTGCTCGATGACCGGATGGCGCGCCTTCCGGGCTTCCAGCACCGGTTCCTCTGCGAGCGTGGGGCGTACGTAGCGGCGCAGAGCGGCAAGATGCGCAAAGCAAGCCAAAAGATCCGCCTCGGCTACGGCGGCCGAGCTGCGCCGGATGCGGCCGGCAGCGCCCAGCACAAACTGGCGCAACTCGGCGAAGATCCGCTTTTCAATCTCAATCGACCGGTCGTGCGCGGTAAGAATCTTGCGCTCGTACTCCTTCAACTCCGGGGTAGTAAAGCGCTCGGCGTTCACCAGGGTCTGCTTGCGCTCGTAGTCGTCGGGTACCGAAGCCAAATTGGATTTTGTGATCTCGATGTAGTACCCAAAGACAGTGTTATACCTGACCTTGAGTGACCCGATGCCGGTCCTTTGCCGCTCCCGATCCTCGATGGCAGCAATCGCCTGTCGGCCGGTTGTCGAGATGGCGCGCAGCTCGTCCAGTTCCGTATCTACGCCTGCGGCAATGGCTCCGCCATCGGCCAGGGTCAGCGGGGGCTCGTCCACCAGGGTGCGGACAATGCGCAGCGTAATCTCGTCCAGCGGGTCCAAACTCCCGGCAATCTTATGCCAGAGCGGAGCCTGAAAGGTGGCGAGCGCTGTGCGCAGTCCCGGCAGCCGGGCCAGGCTGGCCGCCAGGGCGCGCAGATCGCGGGCGCCCGCTGAATCCAGGGAGATGCGGGCTAGTAACCGCTCCAGATCGAGAATCCCGGAGAAGGCGCGGCGCAGGTCCTCGCGACGCATCAGGTCGCCATGGGCCTCTGCCACCGCCTCATAGCGTGCCTCAATCTGGACGGCATCGCCCAGGGGACGCAGGATGGTGGAACGCAACATGCGTTTGCCCATCGGCGTCAGGCAGGCGTCGAGCGAGCGGAAGAGCGTGGCGCGGTCGTCCTGGCCTTGGAAGAGCGGCTCCACCAGTTCCAGGTTGCGGACCGTCACCTGATCCAATTCGAGCGCGCCGGAGTGCTCCTGGAAGCGCAGGGAGTCCACATGCAGCGCCTCGTTCTTCTGCGTGGTGCGGACGTAGTGCAGAATGGCTCCGGCAGCGGTGGCCGCGGCCTCATGGCCACTGAGACCGTATCCCTCCAGAGACTTGACGCCCAGTTGCCGTTCCACCAGCGGAATGGCAAACTCCCGGGTCCAAACCCAGTCCTCTACGCGGGTGCGGGCAGCAATGTGGGCAAAGGCCTCGGGCAGAACCAGCGAGGAGGGCAGCAGAACTTCGCTCGGGCTCGAAAGCAGAATCTCTTCCACTGCCTGCACGCGGGCAGCGGCCCCGGAGTACTCCGCGGTGCGAAACTCGCCGGTGGAAAGGTCCAAAAGGGCAATGGCGGCCAGTTGCCCATTCGCGCTCTCGTGGTAGGCGGCCAAAAAATTATTCTGATCCTGCCCCAGCGCCGAATCCATCGCGGTTCCGGGGCTGAGCACGCGGGTGACCTCGCGGCGCACAATTTTTTTGGTGAGCTTGGGGTCCTCCATCTGGTCGCAGATGGCAATGCGGTAGCCCTTGCGCAACAGGCGGGTCAGGTAGCCTTCCACGGCGTGGTAAGGCACGCCGCACATGGGCTGCAGGCGCTCGCGGTCGCGCGCGGTCAGGGTCAGTTGCAGCTCGCGGCTGACCACCACGGCGTCGTCGTAGAACAGTTCGTAGAAGTCGCCCATGCGGAAGAAGAGCAGGGCATCGGGGTTCTCACGCTTGGCGCCGGTCCACTGGCGCATGAAGGGCGTGAGCTCGGCATCGCTCTTCTCCAGGGGAAGGGCGTCAGGTGCCGGAAGGGGCTCGGCGCTGGCAATCAGCGGGTTGGGCTCGGGGGCGTCGTCACGAATCATGCTGCCTTCCAGATTAAACCGCGAGAAGGCGGGATGAACCTTACCCTCCTGCCTGAGCCCGCGCCAGCATGTGGATAAAGCGCAGAAACTCCCTCCCGATCAGCTTTTGAATGCTGAGGTTCCTTTCGATGCGCCCATCGGCCCTTGTCCTATGTCAGCGGCAAGGTTCTGTGCGTATGCTGGGTGTACCAGTTTACGAGGAGCCGGACGATGGGCAATTGCAGCTTCTGCGGTGGGGACATGGCGGTACGTTTCAGCGTCTGCGACCATCTGCGCCCGGCCGATCCCACCCTCTACCAGGTGGAGTGGTGCACGCCCTGCGGTTATGGACGGTTGCGGGGCAATTTGGACGCCGCCACGGTGCGCGGCTTTTCCCCCGCCAGATCTTTTCCCCTGAAGATTGCAATTGCCATCCGCCGGCCCACGGCGTTCCTCGACCGGCTCCGCGACCATTTGGCCAGGAGGCTGGATCGCGGGGCCGAACTCCATCCCCGTGAGCTTGCTCGAACCCTGTCGCTGACTGGCCGCGAGCCTACGCTCTGCGATGTGGGCTGTGGGACGGGTCGGATGATGAGGATGTTTGCCGCATCCGGCTTCGATGTGACCGGCATTGAGCCCGATCTGGAGGCGCGCAAGGTGGCCAGCCAATATGGTTCGGTGCTGGCCGGGACCGCGGAAGCGCTTCCGGAGAAGATAGAAGGGAGCCAGTTCAGCGTGGTGCTGCTCTCCCATGTTCTCGAGTACTGTATTGACCCAGCCGCGGCGCTCGAGAATGTGAAGCAGTTACTCGCCCCCGGTGGAACGGCGGTCCTTGAGGTGCCGAACTGCGCTTCGGCCGGCTTCAACCTCAACGGGCCAGCCTGGTTTTTTACCGATGTGCCCCGCCATCGCCACTTCTTCACCCGCGCCTCGCTGGACAGAACGCTGGAGGCGGCAGGCTTCAAGGTGGTGCGGCGTATTTATCAGGGTTACGCGCGGCAGATGTCGCCGGATTGGATGCAAGCCGAGCAGGCCATTCGCGAGAAGATCGGCATGGAGGCCGGGCAGGCGAGTGCGTGGGGCCTGCTGGCGCGCACCGCCTTCTCCAGCGTCGATGCCAAGTACGATTCCATCCGCGTCCACGCGATTTGCACTCAGGGCACGGAAGAAGAGTGACCCGGGGGGCCGTGAAAATCGCCCCCGAGTGAGAGGTTTCGGGGTTCAACTCCGGACGGATTTCAGGGAGATCGGGCGTTTGGGGATCGCAACCCATGGCTGCGGGTGTGTTCTTCGCACTGCCCCCGGACGGAGCGCTACGATTCATCTGCGACGTAGAAGGACCATCGACATCTTTAACCCAGGTTTCAAAAGCAAGACCAGGGGTACCCGCCATGGTTCGGGGTGCGGATGAGGGCCACCCGCTCCAGAATGTTTTTCGGAGTTTCAGAGTTCACAAATGATCCAGGATCGTGTTCTATACAAAAATACAGCATTCAAGAATGTGCGATTTCGCGTACCGAGTCCTTGCCGATGCGATCCATCAGCGAGTAGATTTTTTCGCAGGTCATCAAGTGGTGGCGCATCTCGTGCTTGGCCTTCTCCGGCTCGCGCTTGCGGATGGCGGCAAGAATCTTGATGTGCTGTTTATGGGCGTTCTGCTGGATCTCCGGCATCTCCTGCGAGCGGCTGATCCACTCCCGCATGACGCCGCGGATGGGCGACATCAGGTCAAAGAGCATCTGGTTTTTGGCGCACTGCGCAATCATCAGATGGAACTCCACGTCCAGATCCACAAAGTCGCGGCCCTCGCCGGTCAGGCTCGACTTCATCTCCGCAACCATCAGGTCCAGTTGCTCCAGATCCTTGTCTTCGGCGCGTAAAGCGGCCAGGGCGGCAATCTCGCCCTCCAGAACCAGACGCGCTTCGCCCACATCCTGCAGGTCCTTGTCGGTCTTCAACATGCCACGGGCCATGATGCGGTCCATGATCATCTGCGAGCCGTCCAGCACGTAGGTGCCCTCACCGGGCCGCATCTGGACCAGTCCGACAAAAGCCAGGGATTTGAGTGCTTCGCGCAGGGTAGAGCGGCCGATATTCAACGTGAAACAGAGTTCGGCTTCAGAGGGCAGCTTTTCACCGGGTTTCCACCGGCCTTCGGCAATCTGGTCAGAGAGCTGGGCTGCCACCTGCTCTCCTAGGGTTACGCGGGAAACTGGTTTGAGCGTCGCCATGTTGTTCTTGTCTAGATTATAGTTTGTTCTTGGGAATATCAGGACATCAGACATGCTGATCTCTAGTTTGTTTCCAGACAGGCGGATTCTTTTCCATTCAAGCGTGCTTTAACTGTAAAGAATCCATCTGCCTGGTTGCCGCTCCGTTCTATTTCTGCGCCAGCACCTGTTCGTAGTAGCGGATGTAATGGGGCACCACTATGGACGAGCAGAAGCGCTTCTGCGCCGTACGCCGCGCGGCTTCGCGCATGGTCTGGAAGCGCGCCGGATCGCCGAGCAGAGCCAGAGCTCCCTCAGCCATTGCATCCACGTCGCCCACATCGCAGAGCAAGCCGTTCACGCCGTCCTCCACCAGCTCCGGAATGCCGCCCACGCGCGTGGTGATGGCTGGAACCTGACAGGCCATAGCCTCCAGCGCCGCCAGCCCGAACGACTCCATCTCACTGGGCATCAGCATCAGATCGGCCAAGGGCAGCAGCTCGTTCACGCGGTCCTGCTTGCCCAGGAACTGTACCCGGCAGTGGATGCCCAAATCGTGCGCCAGCCACTCCGCGGCCGAGCGGTCCGGGCCATCGCCCACCAGAACCAGCCGGGCCGGAATCTCCTTGGCCACCTTGGCAAAGATTTTGACCGTATCCACGGCGCGCTTCACCGGCCGGAAGTTGGACAGGTGCATCATCACCACCTCGTCGCGCTGGGCCAGATGCGCCCGCGCCCGTGCCCGCGCCTCTTCGTCGTGGATCGGCTGGTACACGTCGCAGTTCACAAAGTTGGTGATGGTCTCAATGGGGCGCGTGGTCCCGAAGCTTTCAATCGTCTTCTGCCGCAGGTATTCGGAGATGCTGGTTACGCCGTCGCTCTCCTGGATGGCGTGCTTGGTGATGGGCAGATAGCTGCGATCCTGTCCCACCAGCGTGATGTCGGTGCCGTGCAGGGTGGTGACAAACGGCAGCCTGCGCCCGCGGCTGGCCAGAATTTGCCGCGCCAGCAGGGCGCACACCGAGTGGGGTATCGCGTAGTGAACATGGAGCAGATCCAGATCGTAGAACTCCGCCACCTCCGCCATGCGGGAGGCCAGCGCCAGATCGTAGGGAGGGAACTCGAAGAGCGGGTAATTGGAGACCGGCACCTCATGAAAGTAGATGCCCTCCTCGTCGCGCCCGCTCAGGCGAAAGGGCTGCGAGTAGGAGATGAAGTGAATTTCGTGGCCCAACCGGGCCAGTTCAATGCCCAACTCCGTGGCCACTACGCCCGAGCCGCCGTAGGTGGGGTAACAGGTAATGCCAATCCGCATGGTGCTGTTCCGATCCAAAGTTAAGATTCCGTCAGCCCGTTCGACGCCCGACTGAGGGCGCAGGATGCAATCAGTTTGGCTTAGGGCCCTCAAAGAGTACGTGGGCAAACCACCCATTTCGCGAAGTAGCCCGCGCAATGTGTGGGGCACGGTGCTTCTGTTGGAGGGGCGGATCAACCGACGATTGATCCCTTCGGGGTGGGTGGTACCTCACTCCCACCCTTGTCCGCAAAGAGCGCGGCCAAGAATTGGGCGCCACGACAGTATTTGCTTGCTGGATCAATTGTTCAGCTGAAGCGGGAAAGAAAAATCACCCCAACTCCGTAAACGAGACCAGCTCAACGCCCGCGCAATCCCTGAGCGCGGTCAAAGCTTCCCGTTCCACTTCGCGGGATGCAAGCAAACGCGTAGGTGCTTGCTGCAGCTCCGCGTCGTTGTAGCCCGGATGCGTCACCAGTTCGTAGATGCCCTGCGCTGGCAGCGCGTTCAGCAAAGCTCGCACCGTTTGTGGATTGAGCGTCCCAGTGGCCAGCACTCCTAGCGCGCCATCGGTGGTCCGAAATCCCTCTTCGGTCACGATGCGCCGAAAGCCGACTTCCAGCCTGCGCAGAGTGTTCACCTCCAGCCGCCTCAGCCACGGCGCTGCCGGCGTTGCGCGCACGCTCCAGGCCGGCTCAAAGGGATTGCGCACCGCCTGTATGCCTGCCCGGCGCGCGGCTCGCAAGACCGGTCGGAGCGCGGCGGGGAAGAGGTGAACATGCTTGTGGGTATCAATATGCGTCAGCCGCAGGCCCTGCGCTTGGAGTCGCGCAATCTGCGCCGCGGCCTCAGCTTCCATCTCGCTTTGCCGCACGGCAGCCGATCCACCGCCGCCTTCGAGACCATGCAGCCAGCGCAAAAACGTGCCTAGCGTGGGCCGGAAGCGGCCCGTCGCCGCGCAGGCAAGGTGCGCAATCCCCTCTGGCGAGAGCACCGGCTCACCATCCACCAGCACCACATGGCAGCCAACGCCCAGCGTGGGCGTGGCCAGCGCCGTCCGGATTGCGGCCAGGGTGGCTGCGGCTTTGGCCATCAGCGTGGTGCTGGTTATGCAGCCCGCGCCATGCAACTCGGCGATCGCGCGGTTCACTCCGCCGGTGAGCCCCAAGTCGTCCGCGTTCACAATCAGCTTGCCCATCGGGCTGAGTCTATCAACTTTTGCCCTGTGACCATCCGAGACCCGGGTTTCCACCGCATTCATCCGTTCTCGCTGGTAGAATGAGGGAGAGGCCTCCCAAGGCCTCAGTTTCATGCGTGGGCGGTTAGCTCAGTTGGTTAGAGCGCCTGCCTTACAAGCAGGATGTCGGGGGTTCGAGTCCCTCACTGCCCACCAAGTATATGTTTTATAAGGTCTCACCAAGTCTCAAGCCCCTTAAATAACCCATTGAAATCAAGCGCTTTGCGTCCAGTACCGTCTTAAGCGGTATCATGGAAGCCAGCGTCTGGTGGATGTACTTGTGGATGTATGACGCTTCTGAAATGGATGTACTTTTCAATTGCAGGGGGCGAACATGACAAAACTCACCGATACCGCGATTAAAAGGGCAAAAGCCGAAGAAGAAGCGTACAGCATGAGCGATGGCGGCGGCCTATACCTGTGGGTAACCCCGGCTGGTGGGAAGCTGTGGCGATGGGCCTACCGCTTTGGCGGGAAGCGAAAGCTCATGGCGTTTGGCCAGTACCCGGATGTGCCACTGGTGGGGGCCAGAGAACGCCACGCAGCGGCCCGCAAACTGCTAGCGGCTCACGTTGACCCCATGGCCGAGCGCAAGGCCGAGAAAACGGCAACGAAGGCCAGCACCGAGCATTCCTTTCAGACCGTCGCAGGCCTTTGGCTGGAGCACTGGCAAGCCGAGAAGAGCCCGCGCCATGTTGACGCAACCCGGCGGCGCATGGAGGCCAATATCTTCCCCATGCTGGGTGCTCGCCCCATTGGAGAGATTGAAGCGCCGGAACTGGTGGCCATGGTCAAGGCAATCGAGACACGCGGCGCTGCCGATCTGGCCAAACGAGCATTGGAGAATGTTGGGCAGATTTTCCGCTTCGCCATTGCCCACGGTCACGCAAAACGCAACCCGGCCAGCGAGATTCGCCCCGCTGACGTTTTGAAGCCCACCCACAAGACCAACCTTGCCCGGATAGATGCCAAGGACCTGCCGGGGCTACTGAGGGCGATTGAAGTCTATCAAGGGAAGCACGTAACCCGGCTGGCCATGAAGTTGATGGCCATGGCGTTTGTGCGCACTACGGAATTGATCGGGGCGAAGTGGGAAGAGTTTGACCTGGAGAATGCTCGCTGGAGCGTTCCCGCCGAACGCATGAAGATGCGCACCCCGCACATTGTGCCGCTGGCGACACAGGCAATCGAAGTGCTGGAGATGCTGCGCACCTTGACCGGCTCTGGCGAATTGCTTTTCCCCGGTGACCGGGACACTTCAAAGCCGATGAGCAACAACACGATTCTGGGAGCCTTGAAGCGCATGGGCTACAAAGGCCAGATGACCGGCCACGGCTTCCGGGGGCTGGCTTCCACCGTCCTTCATGAAAAGGGCTATGCTCATGAGCACATCGAATTACAGCTTGCTCATGCGCCGCGCAATGCGGTGAGCGCGGCCTATAATCACGCCCTGTACTTGGAGCCACGCGCCAAGATGATGCAAGACTGGGCAGACTATCTGGAGCAGACGCTACGCGGTGGCAAGGTGATCCCGTTCCGCCAGTCGGCTTGATTGAGGCGTGCAAGTTCAGAGCGGAGTTGCAATGAATCTATCTGAATAGGACTTGGCCTGTTCCCGCCGATGAGATGACGGGGCACGGGTTCCGCGCCACGTTCCGCACCATTGGCGCTGAAGTGTTGAACTTCCGCGTTGACCTGATGGAACACCAGTTGGCCCATGCGGTGAAGGATGCCAACGGCACCGCCTACAATCGCACGTCTTTCTTGCCGGAGCGCAAGCGCATGATGCAACGGTGGGCCGATTACGTTGACAGCCTGGTCAACGAGTCCAACGTGATTGTTGGCAACTTCGGCGGCGGCGCGGCCTAGACTGCCAACCCAGCAAGCCCCAACCCGCGCGCTGGCCCTCTGGCACCAGCGCCGGGGAAATGTATCACCCTGAGCCTATTGGCGCGCTGCTGGCGCGTTCTTCTTTCGGACCAACCCGCCGCATTTTGTCTTTGTGCTGGAACGAAAGAAACGAATTATGCCTTCCGCTGGCTCTTGGGCTTAGCATTGTGGGGCTTGAGCGCCGCCGGTTCAGCCGCTTTTCGGACCTTGGCGGAATCACGCGTTCTCTTCTTTTTGGCATTTCCTTTGCAGGGCCGGGGGGCACCGCAGAACGTTTTGGTGCTTCGCTTTCCCACCTTGAACAAATCCCCGCACCAGAGGCATGTCCGATACTCCACACCTTGTATGCGCTCCGCATAGATAGCCGCTGCGATGGCTGTAAGTGTCGTTGTTGGTCTGATGAAAAGGACTGGCTGTAGCCGTTCCTTTGGGAGTAGGAACTCTATCATTGCTCCCCCTCGCTGGCGTTTCTGCCTAATTTCCTGCTCGATCTCCTGGCTTTTGGGCAGCCATTCGATAGAAAACGGGGGCTGCCGAAACCACTCGCAAACGGTACGGTGGTAACTCTCCCTGGTCTGCCTTCCCTCATGCATCATTGCAGGCAGCTTCGGGTGGTCTCGAAGATATTTCGAATACCATTCGTTTTCTTCGCAAGGTATCTCGTAACCATCAAAAAATGAGCTAGGGTAAAGACCCGTGAGAGCGTTCAGAACTTCCCCACACTCACCGCTCCAAGGACTTTCGTTCATCGCAGCTCTAAGCTGGCCCTGCTCTTGCACAAGATATGCGAATCGCTGCCACCTCTTGAATTCTTCCCAAGTAATTCTGTCGCTCAGAGGACAGAATCGCCCTGTTTTGCGCAAGAACTCGGGAGCTTTCTCTGGGGTTTTGATCCTTAGGAATTCATCGCGAATCGCGTAGGCGTTCTCTGGCACTTCCTCCCATTGCTCCCCCTGGCGGCCGTCCTCAAGATCGCGCGTGAACTTGAACACAGGCTCTTCTGAGCTTTTGTAGTATTCAACCCTGCCAATGATCGCAGTGTAGGCAATTACCACAGGCATAGCTGAAATCAAATGATCTTTCGGCGCACTGCGATAGGCTCCAAAAGCCTCGTCCATTCGCGCTTCGCGTCTTTCGCGTTCTTCCTGCCATTTCACTAAGTTTTCCACAGTGTCCATCATGTCCCCCCTGTAGTCTACCATTGCGAGGGTATCATCCTCTCTTTAGTATGGTTCTTGCAGTACGACTTTACATCACTAGGGACGGAGGGACAAATAGCAATGAGTCAAGAAGAAATCAAAATGGACAGAATCTTACGGCTACCTGAGGTAAGAGCCGTTACCGGCAAAAGTCGTAGTTCTATCTATCAAGGCATCGCTAACGGGACATTTCCAAATTCGGTAGCTTTGGGGCCTAGGTCAATCGGCTTTCGCGCTTCTTCCATCGAAGCATACCTTCAATCACTGCACGGCAAGAATGAGGCCGCGCCGGTTCCCGTGGCACCAGTGCGGCGGAAGTTGGCAAGGGCATGAGCGCGCCTTCCGTGAGGATTCAAAAGGTCCGCTCTATCGTGGACTGGCTGTTGCAGGAATTGGCGAGAATCGCGCGCCTGGTGCGGTTGCTGTGGCCTTGGCGTAAATCACTGGGGTACATCGTTGCCGCACAGTTGGAACTGGAGCTGAAGCGGGCGCGCCGCGCCGGTGCGGTGATTGAAGCCCATGAACAGGGCCGGGATTGACCGCTGAAGCGTTTGCGCGCCTGGTGGATGCACAGCGCACAAGCGCGGATAGGTGGAAGGCCCGCTGTCCGGCCCATGATGACCGCTCACCCAGTCTCAGTATTCGAGCTGGCCCAGATGGGCGCGTTCTCTTGCGGTGCTTTGCTGGGTGCGGAATAGGCGCGATTGTTGCCGCTCTGGGGCTTTCGATGCGTGATCTATTTGCAGGGCCGCCGCCTTCACCGGAACAGCTTGCTTTGCTCCGGGCCGCACAGGAAGCCCGCGAACGCGCTTCCAGAGCGCAACGAAAAGCGCGCCTGGCCGCATTGGCGCATTTGGAAAAGTGGCAAGCGGTAGTGAACATACTCGGGGCGAAGCTGGCACATTCGCCCGATCTTGAGCACCTGGCCAACCTCTTTCATGGCGCCTGCGAACGGCTCCATGCGGCAGAGGTTGCGGTGGATGAGCATTACCCCGTGCGCCGGGTGAGCGCAAGACAGGAATTAGAGATTGAGCAGCCGGACTGAAACAAACCAACCCCAACAAACAAACATCGGCCCCGCCGGTATCTTCCCGGAGCGTGACCCGCTGGCGGGCATCACAGAGCAGGACGTGGGGCAGGATATTGCAGCCATTCTGGGCATTGCACCAGCCGTGAGGCCCTGCGATGACTGGCCAGAACCGGAACCGTTGGCCGCAGCCCTTCCCGACGTCATGCCGTTTGATCTTGAGTTGATGCCGGAATCCTTCCGGCCCCAGGTGAAGGACGTAGCCGAACGAATGCAGGTTCCTTTAGATTTTCCAGCCATTACCGCTATTGCCACTCTTGCCGGAGCAACTAACCGGCGGGCCGTGATTCAGCCCAAACGCAACGACACAAACTGGACAGTGACACCTAATCTTTGGGGCGGAATTGTCGCGCCGCCGGGGTGGCTCAAATCGCCAGTCATTTCCAATATGATGCAACCGTTACGAGCGATTGAGCACGGCTGGCGCGATACGTTCGAAAACGCTGAACATGAGTACGAGTCTGCCCAGGAAGAACAGGAATTGAAGAAGGCAGCCTGGAAGGATCAGTACAAAGCGGCGGCAAAGAAGAAACAAGATGCGCCTGCAAGGCCGGAATCGGACGTTGTAAAGCCTGTTCTCCGCCGTCTTATCACCAGCGATGCTACATTCGAGAGCCTTCACAATCTCCTGTCAGAAAACCCCGCCGGACTGTTTGTGCTCCGGGATGAGCTGACCGGCTGGCTGGCTGGCCTGGATAGACAAGGACGAGAGCAGGAACGGACCTTCTTTCTGGAATGCTGGAATGGAGATGCCGCGTTCACCGTTGACCGCATCGGGCGCGGCAGTGTGCATGTCCCTCATGCCTGTATCTCTCTGTTTGGCGGAATTCAACCCTCGGTGTTACAGAATTACCTGGCTGATGCCCTGAAGAACGGGGCGTCCAACGATGGTCTAATCCAACGGTTCCAACTCATCGTTTGGCCCGATTCCCTGCCCGACTGGACCTACATAGACCGTAAGCCTGATGCGGCTGCCCTGGCCCGAACGGCGGAGGTTTACCGCCGCATCACGGAAATGGACCCCGACAAGCCGCTAAGATTGCAATTTGACGATGAGGCCCAGCAACTCTTTGTGCAATGGCTCACTAATCTGGAGCACCGCATCCGGGATGAGAGCCTGGCTCCAGCTATGCAGGCACATCTTGCCAAGTACCGGAGCCTGATGCCTGCCCTGGCCTTGTTGTTTACCCTTGCCGATGCTGATGGAGTTGCAAAGGACGTACCATCCTCTCAAGTGAGGCTGGCTGGTGATTGGTGCGACTACCTGGAGACTCACGCCGCGCGCTTGTACGCTTCGCAGCTACCCCCAGAGCAGGACGATGCTATTACCCTGAGCAAGCGGCTAGTGAGGGGCTGGAAGCATGAAGAAAAGGTCTTCACCGTGCGGGATGTGTACAGGAACGGATGGACCGGACTGGACAGCCCAGAGGCGGTACAAGCCGCATTGGGGGTTCTTGAGCAGTGCCACTGGGTTAAGCGGGATAAGACCAACGATGCACAAGCCCCCGGAAGACCGAGCGAAGTTTACCGGATCAATCCGCGAATTGAGGTAAAGAATGCAGCCCGGTAGACGCTGGCGGGAATGGCAGAAGCCTGAAAAGTTTTGCGACCTTCCAGAGCATGAACTGACAAAACCGACAGAAGCCCTACCGGAAGCTATTCTGTCAGTTTTGGCAGTTGCTCCCCTGGCTGAATCCAAAAGAAACGAGGAGCCCGCCAGCATTCCGCCGCATAATCCGGCAGAGTTGCACAAGCCGTTCAACCGCTGGCGGGAATGGCTGAAGCCTGAAAAGTTTAGCGATCCCTCAGAGAATGAACTGACAGAACCGACAGAAACCCCACCGGAAGCAATTCTGTCAGTTTTGGCAGTTGCTCCTCTGGCTGAATCCAAAAGAAACGAGAAGCTAGCCAGCATTCCGCCGCATGATCCGGCAGAGTGGCGCAAGCCGTTCAGCCGATGGCGGGCCGCCGCCTGCGTTCGTTCATCGCGCGCCTTTGGCAGTGTCACCAGCCTTCACCTTGCGTACTGCGATTGGGAAGTCCGGCAAGGTGGGGTTCCCTGTACTCGTCCCACGTTCGACTTACTACTACAAGAATGCGGAATCTTGATAGACGAGGTGGCCGGGGTGGAGTTGGCCGTTGGGCTTACATTCCTGGAAGACTTCAAGACGGCTGGACGTGACCCTGGAAGGGTGGGAGAATGCCGCCAAGTGTGAGGAGCAGCCTGCCCTGGCTCTCTCTCCACCACCGGCGGCAAGGTTTCATCTGGAGTCTAGCGGCACGGTGGTGGCCCTTCTGGCGCGACCTTCTTGCCGGGTGCCGTGATCCATAAGGAGCAGCGCGGCCTTGCAAGTGGGCTTTGTTCGTATCTTTCATCTCTTTCGTTCCCTTGTAAAGATACGGGGCTGCTGGAAACAACACCTAGGGGGTAGGGGGGTCAAAAGTATTTCGTGAAGTGCTGAAGACCGTTAGCTTAAACCCGCGCGCGCTTCCACAAAATAGGATATTTTGGGGTTCTCCACTTGAGAGTGAGGCTGTTCCCCACCTCGTGTAGAGTAGCGCGCGAACGGCTAGAATTGCCCGTTGGTGCCTTCATTGGTCCATCAGACCGCCGCCAAGGGGTCAAAAATGGGTGGCTATGTCAGAGTGCGAAGGCCTAACACTGTCCTGGAGGATGTACTTTTGGATGTATGTTCCGTACCTGAAAACGTATGTAACTGATTCTTTATTGCGTTATGCAATGACAGGAGTCCCTCACTGGCGCTGGAAGGATCGCTTTGACGGAAAAGAGAAGCTGATGCCTCTGGGGGCATACCCTGATATCCCGCTCGCCAATGCCCGAAAGCACCACGCCGATGCCCGCCGCCAGCTTGCGGATGGAGTCGATCCGACATTTGCGACACCAGCGACGCAAGATGGGTCCATTCCGTTTTTGGCAGCCGCCGCTGCAATGGAGGTTCTGTTGCCTGATACACGCGCATGAGTTGCGCTTCTGTGGGTTCCATTTGTAGTCTCCTTCTGTCGCGGTTTCCTGTACTCCTGGTCGATAAACCAGAAGCGATTGATTCTCCTACCCTGTTGCTTGGCGGCAATGCCAGCAGCAAGAATCTCCAGGTAGGCCCGCTCAGCAGTACCCACCTTTTTGGCATGTTGACGAAGCGTATCGGCCATTGCCTGCTTCGTCTCCTGATCACTCGGGATCACTCGGCACCGCCAGTTCATCGAGCAGAGCCACGGCCTGGGCCAACTCGTCAACGGGTCGCGCGGAGTTGCTCAGAGATCGGGCTTCGCGCCCGCTCAAGGGAGGAGTATTTACAGGCTCTGGGACTGGTACTGCCCCTGGTTGTGCCTTTTCGTGCTCCAACGGGGCATGTTGTGGCACGCCCTCTTTGGTGCACCCGAACTTCTCGATCAGAAGAACCTCCCGCTCTCTCATGGACAGCTTGGTCATTCGCGTAAGCCTGGCCGGCCACGGCTTCCGGGAGCTGGCCTCGACCATTCTTTATGAACAGGGATGTAGTTCTTCCTTTCCGTGGATCTGCGGCATGGATATCTTTTACGCGGGTTTCTGGATTTGATGCACTTGGTGGGTTTCGGCGATTTTGGCTGCTGAGGCCGCGAGATGGCAGGTGCCCGGGCGGAGGTCAAGAGCAAATGGCCTTTTGTGGGAAGCCGGTGCTCTTCGGCGTAGTTGGCACAGTGGAGTCTGCGAAACCGTCTCATTCTAGGAGAGTTGATGATTTTGCGTGGCTCATGAAAAATCTTAAGGGGGCGATGGTTTCTGACCGTCCCAGTGATCGAAAGGGGACTGGAAGACGGTGCCATTCGCACTTCGCCGGAGATCCGCCCCTTTGGCAGGATCTCCGGCGACACCAGTTCTGCCTTCCAATTGGACCAAGAATCACTACGGCTCGCCCGCCAACAGTGGCGCCAAAGGCATTCAGCCATGTTCAACTGAATGCGAAGCCGGAAACACCCCTTATTTCAAAACCCAGCAAAATCAGGGGGTCTTGCAGTTTCTTGCGCAGAGCCGAAAGAACTGCTATGAACGGGGCACAGCTCTCAAGGCTTACAGAGATTCTTTGGGACGGATGACCGGGGCGCTTGCCTCTCTGGTTGTGATCGCAGCCAGAGCGCGGGCACGGGCAGCTCCGCCATTGTTTCGTTCACAATGTACTTGCGCGGAACGGGGCGCTAAAAGATTCTGGAGCTGGCCGTCGAGGGGCTACCCGGGTGGCTATTGCCTCACCGTTCGTATCGGCGCAGCGACCGTGCATCGGCTTCTGGCCATCAACAGAGCCTTGGTAACTTAATCGGACTTTCCGTCCAGTTGATCAGGAGATCCGAACATTCCGGAAACGGGATATTCCGAAAACGGGACACGGCTGCATTAGTTCCGCTCTAGGACTTAATTGTCTGAAAGGTCATCAAGAAAATCTCATAGTAGGATCAGCTTACAAACGGGTGGATCTGCATCCATTTGTGGATCTGCATCTATTTAGGGAGGCTCCTGTGTTTGGAAAGAGTCGTGTGTTTCTGGCGGTTGTACTACTTGGAGCAAGCATGCTGGCCGGATGCGGAGGCAGCGCGACCAAGTCTGTGAGCGTTACTGTGGCTACGACAGCCAACACGGTCGATGGCACCGATTCGGTCACTTTGACAGCTACCGTGGACAACGATACAAATTCCACAGGAGTAACCTGGAGCGTCAGCGGTGGAGGTACCCTTTCCAATCAAACCACCACTTCCGCCGTCTATACCGCTCCGGCCGCCTCGTCTTCCGCTCTGACGGCGACGGTGACGGCGACCTCGATTGCGTTTGCCTCCCAGACGGGGAGTTCCACTCTGACGGTTCCCGCGGCACCGGCCATCACCACCACGGCGAGCCAATTGGCCAGTGCCGTAGGTTCGTCCTATGCGGTGACCCTGGCCGGCAGTGGGGGCATCCCTCCCTACAAATGGACCGCAACCGGCTTGCCCGCGTGTCTGACGCTGAGCCCGACCACAGGGTTGCTATCGGGCACGGTTACGGCCAGTTGCGCGGGAACGGCAACGCCCACCTTTACCATCACCGATTCCGGCAGCGCGACGGCTTTGACGGCCAGCACGCAATTGAATCTGCTGATCGCCGCGGCTCCTGCCATCAACTTCATTGGATCGATGCCCACCTCCGCGACGTACAACGTTGCCTACAGCGGCAGCGCAGCCGCCTCAGGCGGCGCTGTGGGGAAGGCTCTAACTTATAGCACTAGCGGCACTTGGCCCGCATGGCTCAGCCTGAGCAGCAGCACCGGCGCAGTCACCGGCAATCCCGCGGCACTGGGCTCCTTTCCCTTCAGCGTGCAGGCTGCCGACGCTTTTGGCGACATTGCCACCCAGCAATACACGGTAACGGTTGGCAAGGCAACCCCCAGTGTGTCCGTATGGCCGACCGCGAGCGCCATCAATTACGGTCAGGCGCTGTCGTCTTCTGCGCTGACCGGCGGCAGTGCTACGGTCAACGGCGGCTTTGCCTGGACGACGCCAGGCACGGCGCCAGGCACCGGGACTGCATCGTTCGGTGTGACCTTTACGCCCAATGATACCATCAACTACAACACGACGACTGGAACCGTAGCGGTCACCGTCAACAAGGCCACGCCGACCATTACTACCGTCCCAACCGCTTCGGCGCTCACCTACGGCCAGACGCTGCTCTCTTCGACGCTGGGCGGCGGGGTGGCTTCGGTTCCAGGCAGCTTTGTCTGGACCACGACGTCCACGGTGCCAGCCGGTGGCGCGCAGTTGGAGAGCTACACCTTTATCCCCACCGACACAAACGATTACGCCTCGGTCCCGCAGACGGTGCAGTTGCAGGTGAACCAGGCAGCGTTGACGGTGACGGCATCCAGCACCACCGTGGGCTACGGTTCGGCAGTCCCGACGATCACTGCGAGCTACAGTGGGTTCCAAAACGGCGACACCGCAATGGCGCTGACGTCGGCGCCGACTTGCTCGACGACGTATACCACCGCCAGCGCGGTTGGTTCCACGCAGACGACAAGTTGCTCCGGCGGCGTCAGTTCGAACTACAGCTTCAGCTACGTTCCCGGCTCGGTGACGGTGACCAAAGGCCTCCCCCCGACCATCACTTGGGCAACGCCCGCGCCGATCACCTACGGGACAGCGCTGAGCGCGACTCAGTTGAATGCGACGGCTTCAGTGCCGGGCACCTTTGCCTACACGCCAGCCTCCGGAACGCTTGCGGTTGGTGCGCAGACGCTGAGTGTGACCTTCACTCCGACCGACACCACCGACTACAGCACAGCCACCAAGACGGTTTCTCTGCAAGTGAA